>ERZ791737.81-NODE-81-length-131701-cov-20.556561_pt1 | contig 131701 bp, 84 predicted proteins | sample MGYA00510042_ERZ791737 | MGnify/ENA primary metagenome ERZ791737 (study PRJEB30046, sample SAMN00791965) | human gut metagenome | study: EMG produced TPA metagenomics assembly of the A metagenome-wide association study of gut microbiota in type 2...
GGATGTGAAACCCCTCCGCCCTACGGGCACCTCCCCTTTCAGGCGGAGGAATTTAGGATACTCCGTATATTCCCATTTATAAATCTAATACATACAATCTGGCTTATGAAAACGCTATATTCCTTTCTTATACTTATAACTATCTCCCTTTCCCTCTCTGCCCAATCCGTCCGCGAACGCATCCTCCTGGACGACGATTGGCAGTTCGCCTTCGGCAACGCCTCCGATCCTGCCAAGGACTTCGGCTGCGGCACAGAATACTTCAACTATCTGACGAAGGCCGCCTCTATCCATAACTCCGGCCCATACTCTCCAAAGTTCGATGCCTCCGGCTGGAAGCGTGTCAACCTGCCCCACGACTGGGTGGTCGATCTGCCTTTCGATGGCAAGGCCAGCCACAGCCATGGCTATAAAACCGTCGGTTATCGATACCCCGAAACCAGCGTCGGCTGGTATCGCAAAACCTTTACCATCCCCCAGGAAGACCTCGGCAAGCATCTCTACCTGCAATTCGACGGCATCTTCCGTGACGCCCGCGTCTGGATCAACGGCTTCTACCTCGGTCACGAGCCCAGCGGCTACGCCACCCAGACCTATGATATCTCCGAATACCTGAACTACGGCGAAGAAAACCTGCTGACCGTCCGCGCCGACGCCACCCTCGAAGAAGGCTGGTTCTACGAAGGCGCCGGCATCTACCGCCACGTCTGGCTCAACAAGACGGCGCCCCTGCATGTAGCCCCTTTCGGCACCTTTGTGCATAGCACCCTGCAAGCCCCCTTCGACCAGGCAACACTTACCATCGAAACCACCGTCGAGAACTCCGCCCTGCAACCCGCCGCCTACCGCCTCCGCCACATCCTGCAAGATGCCGAAGGTCGGGAAGTAGCCCATTGCGAAGCCGATGGCAAATCCCTGCTGCCCAAAGAGCACGGCCTCAGCATCGCCCGACTCGATGTACAGCAACCCCACCTCTGGAGCGTAGATACCCCTTACCTCTACACCCTTCTCACCGAAGTCTACCAAGGTGACAAACTCGTCGACACTTATACCACCGTCACCGGCATCCGCCACATCCGTTTCGATGCCGACCGCGGCTTCATCCTCAACGGCCGGCCCTTGAAGCTGAAAGGTGTAAACATGCACCAAGACCATGCCGGCGTAGGTTCCGCCATTCCCGATGCCCTGCAACGCTACCGCCTTGAACAACTGAAAGCCTTTGGTTGCAACGCCTACCGCTCCTCCCACAACCCGATGACCCCCGAAATGCTCGATGCCTGCGACAGCCTCGGCATCCTCGTCATCGAAGAGAACCGCCTCACCGGCATCAACGAAGAGCACATCCGCCTGCTGGAACGCATGATAAAGCGCGACCGCAACCACCCCAGCATCATCCTCTGGAGTGCCGGTAACGAAGAATGGGGCATCGAATGGAAAGAGAGCGGCACCCGCATCGCCGCCACCATGCGCGAGTATTGCCACCGCTTCGACCCTACGCGCCTGATGACCGTCGCCTCGAGCAGCGGCCCCGCCATCCTGATTCCCGCCGACGTGGCAGGCTATAACTATATCCTCCAAAACCCCGTGGAGCAGCATCGCAAAGACTACCCGCAGCGTCGCGCCCTCGGCTCGGAAGAGACCACCGGCTGCGGCACCCGCGGCATCTACTTCGACGACCGCAGCAACGGCCGCATGGCCGCCCTCAACCGCCACGCCAGTGGTCCGGACAGTCTGCTGAACAGCATCGAACGCGGCTGGAAGTTCTACGACGAACGCCCCTACCTTGCAGGCCTCTTCTACTGGACCGGCTTCGACTACCGCGGCGAACCCAATCCACTGGGTTTCCCCGCCACCGGCTCACAGTTCGGCATCCTCGACTACTGCGGCTTCCCCAAGGACGAAGCCTACTACCTGAAGTCCTGGTGGACAGACGAACCGGTACTCCACATTCTTCCCCACTGGAACCTGGCAGGACACGAAGGTGAAACCATCGACCTCTGGGTCTACAGCAACTGCGACGAAGTGGAACTAACCGTCAACGGCAAGAACCTGGGGCGCAAACCCATGCCCCGCAACGGTCATCTTTCCTGGCAGGCCGTCTATCGGCCCGGCACGGTAAAAGCCGTCGGCTACAAGAACGGCAAGCGCCTGCTCACCGAGCAAATCGCAACCACCGGTGCCCCCGCTCGCATCTCTCTTACTGCCGACCGTCCTGCCATCCAGGCCGATAACCGTGATGTGGCCGTCTTCCGTGTCGAACTTCAAGACAAGAAGAAACGCTTTGTCCCCACGGCTTGCAACGAACTGACGTTGACCGTCAGCGGTCCCGTCCGCATTCTCGGCGTTGGCAATGGCGACCCTGCCTATCGCGCCACGGAGCGCCCTGCGGATGCCGCCGCCCGTACGTTCCGCGTAAACGCCTTCAACGGCCTTGCCCAAGTTCTGCTGCAAAGCACCGGGCAGTCGGGAGAAGCTACGCTGACGGTAGAATCGGAAGGCATTCCCGCCGCTACATATAGTCTGACGGCGAACTAACTGCTTGTCATCGGCCGGCAGACTGCTTGCTGTCGGCCTGAACATATACTCTTGTCTTCCTGAACACTATTGCATGTCATGCACAAGATGCCATCTTATGCTACACAAGATGCCATCTTGAACAACACAAGATGCCATCTTGTGCATGACATGCAATAGTGCTCCGGTTGCTAAGTAAGGGAGTTCCGGTTGTTAGGCAAGGGAGATACATCCGTCAACCAAGTTTCTTCTACGCGCAGGAAAGCTTCCCGGCTAAATAACTACCATTATATTTGATCGTTTAAAAAGAATTGGTACATTTGTATTATGATACTTTTTTAACTGATTACTATGGAAAACCAAAACTACATTATGCGGGAGATTACTCCCTTATCCGATCGCGATTGCTTTTATATTGCTGACCGTCACAAGACAGAATTTACTTACCCCATCCACTGCCATGCGGAATACGAACTGAACTTTGCCGGAAATGCTGCGGGAGTGCGCCGTGTGGTAGGCGACTCGGCCGAAGTTATCGGAGATTACGACCTGGTACTGATTACCGGCAAAGAACTGGAACACGTTTGGGAACAGCATGAGTGCACCTCCAAGGATATCCGCGAGATTACCATTCAGTTCTCACCCGACTTGTTCTTCGACCATTTCGTCAACAAAAACCAGTTCGACAGCATACGCCGGATGCTGGTACGGGCGCAGTGCGGGCTTTGCTTTCCTATGGAGGCCATTCTGAAGATTTACAATTGGATTGACAAACTGGCATCGGAGGAGCAAGGTTTTTATGCAGTGATGAACTTCCTGCGCATACTTTATGAACTTTCGCTCTACGACGACGCGCGGGTGCTGTCCAGTTCTTCGTTTGCCAAGATCGAGACCTTCTCGGACAGTCGGCGGGTGCAGAAGGTTCAGAAGTACATCGGCGAACACTATCAGGAGGAAATTACATTGGGTTTCCTGGCAGATATGGTGGGGATGACCCCGGTTTCGTTCAGCCGTTTCTTCCGTTTGCGTACGGGCAAGACGCTGTCGGATTATATCATCGACATCCGGCTGGGCTTTGCCACCCGCCTGCTGGTAGATTCCACGCGTACGGTTGCTGAGATATGCTATAGTTGTGGTTTCAATAACTTGTCCAACTTCAATCGCATGTTCAAGCGGAAGAAGGGATGTTCTCCGAAGGAGTTCCGGGACAACTATCGCAAGAAGAAGATAGTGATATGATAAAATAGTACCGGTATCCCTCTGCCAAATGCCATATCTTTGTGCTAAACAATTTAAGTATCCGATATCATGAAAAAAGTATTTTTCAGCTTTCTGGGCTTGTTGTGCGTACTTGCAGCAACAGCGCAGATCCGCGGTAACGAGATCCGCATCGTCGTGTCTCCCGACCATACGGACTGGGTCTACCGTTTGAATGAGAAGTGCACCTTCGTTGTGCAAGTGATAAAAGCTCAGAATCTTCTGCCCGATGTGAAGATAGACTATGAACTGGGCCCGGAGATGTACCCCACAGAAACAAAGAAAGATGTTGTGCTGAAGGACGGTACCCTGAAATTGCAGGGAGTGATGAAGACTCCCGGTTTCTTCCGCTGCAAGGTGAAAGCGAGTATCGATGGCCGTACTTACGAGGGAATGGCTACGGCCGCTTATGCTCCGGAACAGTTGCAACCGGTCACTACATTGCCTGCCGACTTCCGTGAGTTCTGGGCCAATACGTTGGAAGATGCGCGGAAGACTCCTTTGAATCCGCTTATGACGCTGCTTCCCGAGCGTTGTACGGAGACGGATAATGTGTATCAGGTCAGTTTCCAGACAAAGCCTTGGGGCGGTCGGTTCTACGGAATACTCAGTGTGCCCAAAAAGGAAGGAAAATATCCTGCTTTGCTGCGCGTGCCGGGTGCCGGTGTCCGTCCTTATTCGGGAGATACCTATACGGCTCCGGGAAAGCTGATTACGCTGGAAGTGGGCATTCATGGCATACCGGTGACGATGGAGCAATCTGTTTATAATGATTTGGGAAGCGGAGCGTTGGGTGGTTATTATAACTTCTGCCGTGACGACCGCGATGCTTTCTATTATAACCGTGTCATTGTAGGTGCTTTGCGTGCGGTGGATTTTATCTGCTCTTTGCCGCAGTATAACGGTAAGGCATTGGCCGTTACGGGTTCCAGCCAGGGGGGAGCACTCTCTGTAATGACGGCGGCGCTCGATCCGCGTGTCACTTGTTTTGCCGCTGTTCATCCGGCATTGTGCGACCTCGAGGCTTTTTCCAGGAAACGTGCTTGCGGTTGGCCTCATTATTTCTATAATAAGAAAGGAGCGGTCAACGAGAAGGAACTCGAAACGGCCCGTTACTATGATACGGCAAACTTTGCCCGTTGCCTGAATGTGCCCGGATGGTTCAGCTGGGGATATAATGATAATGTATGTCCTCCCACCTCTATGTATGCTGCCTATAATTCAATTACCTCCCCGAAGGAGTTGCACCCTTATCTGGAAACCGGGCATTACTGGTATCAGGAACAATGGGATGAGTGGCAGAAGTGGTTGAAGAAGCAGTTGGAGCTTTAAGCTCGCAATCCTATAGCCCATAATACAATCAGCCGCGAAACGATATCTTGTTTCGCGGCTGATTGTATTATGGGGTAATCCTCTTTGCCCCGGTGTCCATTCTATTATTTATAATCCATGATGTTGGGAAGTTCATCCAGTGTCAGAACCAGGTCGTGGTTATAGATTCTTTTCAGTTCTGCTTTGTCATATTCGGTCAGATGGCCGGTGTGCCATAACATCCACCATGACCAGGTAACTCCTTGTTCAAAGCATTTGTCCGGGTCGGGGATGGTGCCGCATTCGTGGTAGGGAATTGGATGGCCGGTTCCGTGCATGCGTTGTATTTCGCGATACATCTTCTGTTGTACAAGGTCTTTGTCGTACGTATCGGCTCCTGCCAGGTCGTAGTATTTCTTTCCGGGATTGAAATCGTCCAGCGGGTCACCGGTGTGGCACAATACCCAGATCAGGTTGTTCAGTTTCCGTTCTTTGGTGAAGTAGTCGAACATCGTAATCCATATCTTGTTGAATTGCTCTCCGGTGCCTTTTCCGTACCAGAACCAGTTGCCGTCGCATTCGTGCATCGGGCGCCACAGCACCGGTACATTGGCGTCTCTGAGAATAGTCAGCCAGTCGGCTATTCTTTTCAGGTCGCTCCACATGGCTTTGTTTTCCTCCGTACCTTCTATGAAGCAACGGTCTATGTCTATTTTCATCTTGCTTTGTTCGTATCCTTCGCCTTTTCCCGGCGCTCCCCAATGCCACATTACGGTGGGGATACCTCCCTTTTTCCACCAATCAATGGCAAGTGCTATTTCGTTGGCATTGTCTTTGTCGTGGATAAGGTCTTGTCCGCGGACTGCCGGATACTTTCCGGTAACTTCTTTCACTACGGCAATTTCGTCCACTCCCCATGGCGCCCACATTTGGCCCGAAAGTGTCTTCTTGCCGCTTATATCATACAGATAGTTCAACAGGGCTTTGGCTTCCGGCGAAGCATTGGGCGACACAGGTTTAATGGCATAGAATGGAAGAGCACACCATGCCATCACTAAAATAATCATAATCTTTTTCATGGTTCTTAATTTTAGATTTCTATTCATACAAAAATAGCGCAAAATGAGAAGAATGGCTGGCATTATTTTATCATATCGTTATACTTTGTAGATTGGTGAATTAATAACTCTGATTTAGCCTTCATTCTGCACAATTGTTACAATAGTAGGGCATGTCGTTTCGTTAAATTGTTCTTTAGCAAATTAATGGATAAAATAGTATCGCTCATCTATACTTAAAACGCATATTTTTGCATCGTTCCATTTAAAGGCTAATAGTATGAGAAATTATAAAAAGAGAGTCATGAAGATTATAAGATGTATTTTAGGAGCAGTTTTATTCTGCGTAGCAGTTAGCTGTAGCTCTTCTGCAGTTTCAAAGAAAGATAAAGATCAATTGTCGGTAGAAGGAACTTCTCTTGTAAATGGAGACGGTGAGAAAGTAGCGTTGAAAGGCGTTAGTTTTGGTTGGCATAACTGGTGGCCGCGGTTCTATAATGCGTCTGTGGTGAAGGTGCTGAAAGATGAATGGAAAGCTACGGTGGTGCGTGCTGCTATGGGAGTGGAACCTGACGGCGCCTATATTTCTGATCCGGAAAAGGCGCTTGCTTGTGTGACGGCAGTGGCCGATGCGGCTATTGAGAATAAAATGTATGTTATCATCGATTGGCACAGTCATTCCATCCGTACGGAAGAAGCGAAGGACTTTTTTGCGAAGATGGCCAATCGCTATAAAGATTCCCCTTATGTGATTTATGAGATATTTAATGAACCTGTAGAAGATTCGTGGGAAGCGGTGAAAGCCTATTCGGAAGAAGTCATTCGCACAATTCGTGCCATAGACCCTGATAATGTGATTCTGGTAGGTACTCCTCATTGGGACCAGGATGTGCATCTGGCAGCAGATTCGCCCATTGAAGGCTATAATAATATTATGTATACATTGCATTTCTATGCTGCTACTCACGGGCAGTATTTACGGGAATGTGCCGATTACGCGTTGAGTAAAGGATTGCCTCTGTTTGTTTCGGAGTGTGCCGGCATGGAGGCCAGTGGTGATGGTCCGGTAAACCGTCAAGAGTGGGATATCTGGCGCGATTGGATGAAGAACCATACCATTAGTTGGGTGTGCTGGTCTGTTTCCGATAAGAACGAAACCTGTTCGATGCTCTATCCGAATACTTCGTCCACAGGAGAGTGGGCTGATAAAGATTTGAAAGATTGGGGACATCTGGTAAAAAGCGAACTGCAAAACAGTAAATAAGAGGCCCAAAGAGTCTCTCTATACAACTATAAAACAAATAATTATTAACTTTATTTTAATGCTGATGAAAAACAAGAAGGTGTTAAAAAGGTGGTATATCATAGCTTTACTCTGCTTGATACCGCAGTTGACTTTTGCACAAAACATCCAGGTGCGAGGTTCTATCACCGATGAAACAGGAGAAACCATGATCGGTGTATCTGTCTTGGTTAAAGGAACGGCAAATGGTGCGATTACTGATTTGGATGGTAATTTTACATTGTCGGTTCCTGCTAATAGTACGTTGGTCATTTCTTATGTGGGCTACAAAACACAGGAAGTGAAAGTTGGGAACAAAGATTTTCTGAAAATCTCAATGGAGCCGGACTCGCAGACGCTGGAAGAAGTGGTTGTAGTTGCCTATGGCCAACAAAAGAAAGTGACTGTTACCGGATCTGTTTCCAATGTGAACAGTCAGGAATTGCTGAAATCTCCTTCGGCTTCTTTGGGTAATGCCATTTCCGGTAAATTACCGGGATTGTCTACGGTGCAGTATTCCGGTCTTCCGGGTGCTGATGATCCTACTATCTTTGTTCGTGGTCAGGCTTCTCTGAACGGTTCCAATCCGCTGATTCTGGTGGACGGCGTGGAACGTTCGTTTACGCAGATTGACCCGAATGAGGTTGCTGATATTACGGTACTGAAAGATGCTTCTGCTACAGCCGTATATGGTGTGCGTGGTGCCAATGGTGTAATTCTGGTAACAACCAAACGTGGCGAGTCCGGTAAAACGAGAATATCCGCATCTACTTCATGGGGTGTTCAGACAGTTACTAAGTTCCTTGACTTTGCCGACTCGTATACGTATGCCACTACGTTTAATAATGCACGTTTGTCCGATGGCAATAAACCTCGTTTCTCTGATGAGGTGGTACAGCACTTCAAGAGCCACGACCAGCCTCTTCTCTATCCGGATGTAGACTGGATTGACTATATAATGAAAGATGCGGCGCTTCAGAGCCAGCATAATGTATCTGTTACAGGAGGTAACCAGGTGGCCCGTTACTTTGTTTCATTGGGTATGCTCGACCAGGATGGTATGTTCAAAACATTCGGAGACGATCCGAACACCAATTTCAGTTATCGCCGATATAACTATCGTGCCAATCTGGACCTTTCGCTCGGCAAGATTCACGAACTGTCCATCAACCTGGGCGGACGTTTGGAAAACAAACGCAGTATTGGTAATAATGGTGGTGAAGGTGAAGAATACATTTTCCGCTATTTGATGGATGCGCAACCTTTCTCCGGTGCCGGAATCGTTGACGGTAAATGGATTAAAACTAATCCGGCTTTGATAGACCCCACCAATTCGGAAAACGTGGTAGGATCCCGTGACGGTTTGGACACTTTCTACGGACAAGGGTATAAGACAACCGCTACGAATGTTCTGAATATGGATTTGATCTATAAATTGAAACTGGATTTTCTGACACAAGGTCTCGACTTCAGAGTGAAAGGTTCCTATAACTCTACCTACAATCATGTGAAAGACCGTTCTTCCGGAATGCCTGCACAGTTTATGCCTTATCTGAACGATAACGGTGATATTGTGTTCCAGCGTAGAGGCGATTACTGGAATCTGGGATATGATGAGAGTTCATGGTCCAACAGAGACTGGTATGCCGAAGCCAGCTTCAACTATAGCAGACGTTTTGGAGACCATAATGTAGGGGCACTTTTACTTTATAATCAGTCAAAGAGCTACTACCCGTGGGATTCTCAGAGTAGTACTTACATTTCTATACCTAAGGGATATGTAGGTTTGGTGGGACGTGTGACCTATGACTATAAGCATCGCTATATGATTGATGCCAATATGGGATACAACGGTTCGGAAAACTTTGCCAAAGGTAACCGCTATGGTTTCTTCCCCTCCGTATCTATAGGATGGACTGCATCGGAAGAAGCATTCTGGACACCTGTCAAATCCGTTATTTCTTATTTGAAGTTGCGTGCCTCTGTGGGTACGGTAGGTAATGACAACTGTCAGGGATATCGTTTCCTCTATCTGCCGGCCGCTTGGCAGATTACGAATGGTTACTGGAAGAATGTTGGTGACTTTGCCGGTTATAATTTTGGTACGACTAACACAACCTTCCTCAATGTGGCTCGTGAATATTCCTCCGCTTCTCCTGACGTAACTTGGGAAACGGCAGTAAAATACAATTTCGGTTTCGATGCCAAAGTATGGCAAGACAAGGTTAGTGTGAATTTCGACTATTTCAAGGAAGACCGTAAGAATATCCTGATTAATAATGCAAATATGATTCAGGCTCCTACGGCTTTGCGTCCTTCTTACATCAATTATGGTCGTGTGAAAAATCATGGATATGAGATAACACTGAGTTATTCGGACCGTATTGGCAAGGACCTTTCTTTCACTATTTCGCCTTCTGTATCTTATGCCAAAAATAAGATTGTAGAACAGGCCGAGATTGCAAAGCCCAATAAATTGGTCAAGGCTGATAGCTATATGGGTAAAAAACTGGGGCTGAAGGAAGATACGGAGGTTTCTCCCGACTGGACTTATGCAACGGGCAATTCGATTGGTGCCCGGAGAGGTTATTTATTCTTTGAATTCTATGAGCAGGGGAAAACTGAAGAACGGTATAAAGCCGCTTATGGTCAGGATATGCCGTCGCAGTTAGTAGCTGGCTTGATGAATGGTGATGCCGTGTATGTTGACTTGGACGGTGATGGTATCATTACTGAAGAATATGACCAGATGTATATGGGTACTACTGACAATCCGCAGTATACATTCTCTCTGAATTTCAGTTTGCAGTATAAGAACTTCGATTTCTCCATGTTGTGGGCCGGTGCTACCAAGGTATCCAGAGCATTGGATGGTGTTTACCGCCAACCTTTCGGACAGCAATACAACTCTTCGTTACTGCAATGGGTAGTAGACAATGCCTGGACTCCCGAGACAGCCTTGTCGGCTAAGTTGCCTCGTATCACTTTTGCCAATGAAAAGCAGAACCAGGCTAACTCTAATGTCTGGTATTACGATTCCAAATACCTGCGTCTGAAGAATCTGGAAATAGGATATAATATTAAAGATGTATCATGGTTACCTAAATCGGCTAATCTGCGTATCTATCTGAATGGAACAAACTTGTTGACATTCACTCCGCTGGATGCCAATGACCCGGAAAATACAGGTGGTGGCTACGGTTCATTCATTAAATATCCGTTGATGCGTGTTTTTAATTTAGGCGTAAAAGTAAACTTCTAAAAAATGTGTCAGATGAAAAAAGTTACATATATCATAAGTGCTGTTTTAATCGCTCTGAGCTCTTATCTGTTCACCGGATGCGTTGACCAGATCCGGGTAGGAGACGGCTTCCTGGAAAAGGCAGGAGGAGAAGATGTGGATGAGGATTTGATATTCTCGAGAAAAGTTTATACGGAGTATTTGCTGTGGCAATGCTATGAGGGACTTTACTCTCCGTTTAAGAATTGCTATACGTTGAACGCAGGCCTTATCGAAGCCCTGTCGGATATCATGCATTCCGAGCTGGGTTGGGACGATCTGGGACGTATGTTCTATACCGGTAATCTTACTGCTGCCAATGCAAACCCCGGATGGGTGCAAAGCCGTTTTGCTTTCATCTCTCAGGGAGGTATTCAGAATATGAGTAACCAGTCCAAACGCTCTATATGGAATTGCGTAAGAGACTGTGAATTGCTGATTGATAATATTAATCGTGTTCCTGATATGACCGATGCCGAAAAAGCTCGTTATACGGCAGAGGCTAAGATTATATTGGCAACTAAATATCTGGACGGTATTCGTCATTTTGGTGGATTACCTATTGTAGACCATGCTTTTAAAGCTGAAGATCAGTTGGAAGAAGGCCGTTCCTCATTGGAAAAGACTGTAGAATTTGCCGTGCGGCTTCTGGATGAAGCGATTGCAGAACCGAACCTTCCTTGGAACTTGCCGGATGCCGACCTGGCTACTTGGGCAGGGCGTATGACGAAAGCTTCGGCTGTAGGTATAAAAGCAAAATTGTTGCACTATGTAGCCAGCCCCATTTTCAACAGTGATACTCCTTATTGTACGGAGCAGCCTCAGGAAGCGGTTGACCTGCGTCAGGTATGGTATGGCAACTATGATGTAGCGCGTTGGAATGCAGTGATTACTGCCTGCGAACAGTTCTTCCAGATGAATGATGCGAATGGCGGATATTACAGGTTGGTAGAAGCTGCCACCCAGACAGAAGATGGTTATCGTGCTGCTTATCGTAAGGCTTATCGTGCCAGAGGAAATAAAGAGACCATTGTGGAAGTGCACGACCGCGTGTACATGACCGATTGGGACCAGGCACCGACGAATGTATGGCACTCCGGCGCATGTGCAGCTACGCTGGACTGGATGGAGATGTTCCCGTGGGCTGATGGTAAGGATTTTGATGGTCAGAAATATTATGGCCAGGTACCTGCCCAGAAAGATATTTTTGCAGACCGTGATCCTCGTTTGTACGAGACAATGGTTGTGCAGAAGAGAAACCTCAAATATCAGGTTTATGGTGAAGATAACCCCGTACAGATGTGGAAGGGTGGAGAGTTTAAAGTTTGCGGTTCCGATTGGGCTTGTAAACCTTGGGGATTCCCCACTTATAAATATGTATTGGATTTAGGTTCGGACGACCAGGGTGGTCAGGGAACCATTGACGACGAACCGATACAAGTTTCCTATTTGCGTCTGGCTGAGATTTATCTGATTTATGCAGAAGCACTGGCAGAAACAGGCCGTAATACAGATGCTTTGAAACAACTGAATATAGTACGCCGCCGCGTAGGACTGGGGGATATCGAAGTGAAAAATCCGGGATTGAACCTGACTTCAAACAAAGAAAATCTGATTAAAGAGATTCTGCGCGAACGTGCTTGTGAGTTAGGATTTGAGTGCGAATCCCGCTTCCACGATATGAATCGTCGCCTGCTGGTGAATGATTTTAAAAAGCAGTTGCGTGGTTTGAATGTGTATCGTCTGGATGGACAGGGCAACCGTGTAGAGAAGCCTTGGAGCAAAGATAGCGGTGATCCCTTCCCGACGGAGTTTGAATATGAAGAATTCGATATTCAGGGAGCCAATCCTCGCTTTGTGTGGAGTAATCCTGAAATGTGGTCTAATAAGTGGATACTGGCTCCTTTGCCACCTGATGAAATCAACAAGAATTATGGTCTGACACAAAATCCCGGTTGGTATTAAAATTTGATTCTAAAATTGAGAACAATGAAAAGACATCATAAAATCTTAAAATTAAGTTTGGCTGCAGTGTGTGCTACAGTCACGCTGAATATGAATGCCCAAAGTTCCTTAGTTGACTATAAGAATGGTAAAGTTGATTTGGGAATGGGCATTGAGCAAAGCCAATTGTTATCTACGGCTGCTACGCAGACTATCAGCGGTGAGGAATTGGAGAAGACGGCTGCAATCTCCCTGAAAGATGCGCTGTATGGTAAATTACTGGGGCTCACCGCACTGAAGCAAGGTGGTTTCTCGGGTAGCGACGGTTATGGTGCAACGCTGAATGTACGCGGTAACCAAACTACCAGTGAAAATAACCTGCTGATACTGGTGGATGGAATAGAACGTTCCATTGACTATATAACGGTGGCTGAAGTAGAGTCTGTGACAGTGCTGAAAGATGCGGCTGCGGTTGCCCTCTTTGGTTACCAAGGTACTAACGGCGCCATCCTGGTGAAAACGAAACGTGGAATCACTACCGGGAATAAGATATCTGTTTCTTATGACCATAAGTTCACTTTCAACCCTAAGGTTGCTGATTTTGTAGACGGCTATACTTATGCCAATGCAATCAATAAGGCGCGTGCGAATGACGGGTTGTCACCGATGTATAATGATTATGAGTTGAATGCTTTTAAAACAGGTTCCGATCCTTATTACTATCCCAATGTGAACTGGAAAGATGAAGCCTTCAGAAATATGGGTTCCGAAGATAAAGTGAACCTGTCTATGAAAGGCGGTAATGAGAGGTTGCAGTATTTTGCCATGCTGGACTACACCGATAGCCGTGGACTGCTGAAAGGAACTGAACAGGAGGACTACTCTTCACAGTTGAAGTTCTCCAAGGCCAATGTACGTGCTAATCTGGATGCCCAGCTTACTCCTACCACAACGATGCAGGTGAATGCTTTAGGCTCTTTTCTGGAAACGAACCGGCCTAACGGTGCGGATGCGAATGGACTGACGTGGATGCTCTACCAGACACCTGCTTCCGCTTTTCCGGTGAAGAATGATCCGAATGGTGATTTGGCCGATGTATGGGGTGGAAATACCACCTATGGTATGAATAATGTGGTTGCCCAGATACAGGGTTCCGGGTTTATGAAGTCTCATGCCAGGTCGTTTCAAGGTGACGTCACCTTAAAACAAGATTTGGGTATGTGGGTAGAGGGCCTCAGTGTTTCGGCACGGGCAGGTTATAATAACTTCTCGGAGATTTATGAAACGAATTCGCTGGGATATATGTATGGCTATCAGAGATATACTTTCAACTCTAACGGACAACCTACAGGGCTGACTACTTATTCGGCCGGTAACAAGACAAATAATCTGGAGTTCAATCACTATGATAACCAGATCAACCGTTCTTCTTATTTGTCCGTGTCTGCCGATTACCAGACTTCCTTCCGTGAAGATGATAACTTTGCGGCATCTTTAATCTGGCATCAGAAGAATACGACGACCATGGGCCGCTACCAGACATTCAACCGTATGAATGTGATGGCTTATCTGCACTATGACCTGAAACAGAAGTATATGGCCGACCTGGTGCTGGCTATGAATGGCTCTAACCGTTCATATCCCCAGAAGTGGTCGTTTGCACCGACATTGTCATTGGGATATATTTATGCGAACAATGATGATGCTTCATTTCTGAATATGGGTAAGCTGCGTCTTTCTGCAGGTATCCAGCACACTGACTATGTACCTATCCAAGGGCTTTGGCTGGAGAATTATAACGGTGGTGGTGGCGACTACTATTTCGGTGCCGGTACCGGTTCGCAATCTTGGGGTACTTTCATCGGCTATCAGCCGACTAAAGACTTCAAGCTGGAGACGGCTTATAAATTTAATGTAGGTACTGACCTCCGTTTAGCCAAGTCCATAGATGTAAACGTGGATGTTTACTATCAGCTTCGTGACAACATCCTGCTGTCCGGTGACGGATTGAACTCTTCGGTAATGGGTATTCCCTCTTCGTATGTAAATGAAGGACGTGTGGCCAGCTACGGTGTAGAAGTAGGAGTGAACTGGGTGAAGCGGTTGAATAATGACCTGTCGTTCAACGTAGGCGGAGGCTTGACTTGGGGACGTAACAAGCAATTGCGCACCATCGAGAATGTAGCTTATGACTATCTGTCTGCTGAAGGTGGCCGCGTAAACCAGGCATGGGGATTGGAGGCTATCGGTTTCTTCAAGGACGAAGCAGACATCGCGAACTCTCCCCGTCAGAATTTTGACGTCTGTAAGCCCGGTGACTTTAAGTATAAAGACCAGAATGGCGATAACGTAATCAACGAAGATGATGTGGTGAAGATGGGTTATGATACTGCTTTTCCGGAACTGAACTATTCTCTGAACCTGGGCTTCCGTTATAAGAACTTTGGTCTCAATGCCATGTTCCAGGGAGCAGCTATGTATACGGTTTATATGGGAACGACAGGAGTCTGGACGCCGCTGGTAGACGGAGCCAATTTGTCGAAGGAGTATTATGATAACTGTTGGGATACAAGTAACAATCCTGTTTATCCGCGTCTGACGTCGCGCACGAATAACAATAACTATTGTGCCAATAATGTATGGTACAAGGATGTGAACTTCCTGAAACTCAGAAACTGCGAGATTTATTATTATTTGCCCGAGAATTGGATTTCAATGGCGAAGATCTCTCAGTGCAAAGTATTTGTGAAAGGCGAGAATCTGATGACCTTGTCTAACCTGAAAGTAATGGACCCGGAAAATGTAGGCACTAACTATCCGACTCTGATGGGTGTGAATGTAGGTGTATCTCTGAAGTTCTAACAGATAAAAATAAATGGATATGAAACAGTTTAAATATATTATAGCGACGGCGTTATTGTCTGTATTGAGTGTAAGTTGCGTTGACTTGGACTATACGGAAGTAACAACAAACGACGAAGATTGGATTTACAAGAGTCCGTTATATGGTATTCAACAGTTGGTGACGAGCGTTTATGCCCGTACGCCGAACGGGATTGATAAGAACTATGAAGGAGGAAGCGGCTCTACTCTGGCTGCCGCTACGGATGAGGCTGAATGTGCGTTATCCAATTCGAGCGTACACCGTTTCTACAATGGTGGATGGAGCCCCAACAATGCTTTCTCATATACTTGGGAGAACTCATATAAGGCAATTGCGGAGGCTAATAACTTCCTGGAGAAACTGGATAAGATTGATTTGAGTGGTTATGCCAACAATAACGACTACGAAGCAATGAAGAACAAGTTTGAGTTGTTTGAATATGAAGTCCGTTTCTTGCGTGCTTATTTCTATTTCGAGCTGGTACGTACATATGGCGATGTACCTTTTACCCTGAAAACGCTGACGAATGCCGAAGCCAATCAGATGTCCCGCACACCGGCTTTATCCGTGATGGACTGGATTGTAGATGAAATGGATGCCATTGCAGAATATCTGCCCATCACCTATACTACGGAATTGAATCCGGAAGTGGGGCGTGCCACTCGTCTGATGTGCCTGGCACTGAAGGCTCGTACTTCGTTGTATAAGGCTTCTCCCCTGTTCAATGCTTCCAATGATGCAGAATGGTGGCTGGCGGCTGCAAGAGCCAATCACGATGTGATAAAGTATGCTGCGCAGTGGGGTGTAAAACTCGATGATTACAGTAAAATATGGGGATCTGCCAACGGAGACGGTGTCGAAATTATCTGGGCCTCCAAACAAGGATCTTTGAATAGTTGGGAATTGTATAATTATCCCATTGGAGTTGAAAACGGTCAGGGAGGCATGTGTCCCACGCAGACGTTGGTCGATATGTATGAGTATAATGATGAAAGCGGACAAACCTTTGGCGAACGTTATGCTGGTGCTGACATTAATATCTCTCAGGACAAACCTTACGATGGATTGGACCCGCGTTTTGGAATGACAGTTGTGAAGAATGGAGATGCATGGCCTAATTATAACACCAGTCCGATTGAAACATTTGAGGGTGGACTTAATGCAGCTCCGCTGTTGAATGCTACCCCTACCGGTTACTATCTGAAGAAGTATTGCGATGGTAATGTAAACATCTCTACCAACGATGCTACCACCACTCCCCATGCCTGGGTTATGATGCGTTTGGGAGAATTCTATCTGAATTATGCAGAGGCTGTATATCACTATTATGGAAGTGCGGAAGCTGCCGGTGAATTTGATTTGAGTGCAAACGGTGCAATTAATGCACTGCGCGACCGTAGCGATGTGCAGATGCCGCACTGGAGTGGAAATCCTTCCAACTGGCTGGCGCGCTATCAGCGTGAACGCTTTGTGGAACTGGCGTTTGAAGATCATCGTTTCTGGGATGTACGCCGCTGGAAGTGTGGTTCGGAGTTGGCTGCTATCAAGATTGCCAAGATTCAGAAGAATGCCGCCGGAGATGTTGTCCTGACGCGTACTCAAGAGGCACGTAGCTGGGAAGATAAATATTACTTCTTCCCGATTCCGTTCAGTGAAATCAACAAGAATCCTAACCTGAAGCAAAATTCCGGTTGGGGAACTAATAATCAACAATAATAGAGAATGAACATGAAAAGAATCATATATTATTTGACTGCTCTGGTTTTTGCATGTATCCATTTTGTTTCTTGTTCTGACGACGAAGTGGAAGGAACACAGGCATTGTCGGTTGCATCCTTCTATCCGACCATAGTGATGGAAGGTACGGAAGTGACGATTACGGGTACGGCTATGGGATCTGTGAAAGAAGTTGTTTTCCCGGGTGGTATAGCTGTGAGCAATGTGACGTGTATAGATGACCGTACCTTGGCGGTTACTGCACCGGCAGGCGTCAGCGAGGCGGAGTCTGCTCTTGTTTTGAGATCGGAGAATGACGAGGTTGCAAGCAGGCAAACGATACGTAAAGCAAATCCGGCATTTCTATCTTATCAGTTTGCTGATAAGGAAGGTGCCATGACCGGTTCCAGCATGACGATCAACGGTAAGGATTTGTTGCTGGTGGAAGATGTTGTCTTTACATTGGGAGACGATGTCGTGAGCGTTAATGCACTTGAAATGACACGTAAGTCGAATACAGCCATCAAGTTGGTTGTTCCGAAGGATGCACCCATAGGCGAAGGCGTTCAGATGGCGATGAGTTTTAAGAACAATACATCGATGACGCTGCCTGCAATTGATATTCAGAAAGGTTCCGGCGGAGGTTCCTGGGTACAGAAAGAGGTGCCGGTTTATTCCGGTGAACCTGTAGATGCCGGATCGTGGAGCGGTTCCGTACAATTGGCTGCTACATTATTTGCAGATGCTAAGGTGGACGATGTAATTCGTGTATACATCTCCGATTGTGGCTCTAATCCTCAGGGATCATTGAAGAATGGCAGTACCTGGGTCGGATTGACAGATGACCTGGAGTATTTCAACATTGGCGACGATGCAGCCAACGGATATTATGAACGTGCTATAACCGAAGAGATGCTGTCTCAGATGCAGGAATCCGGATTGATTGTTGCCGGACAGAATTATGTAATTCAAAAGGTATCTCTGTTCACTGCTGTATGGGTAGAAGGTGGTGATGAAGAAACGACCGATCCGATAACTCCGGAGACGATTATGCTGAATGATTTTGAAGATCATGACGGACATAATTCTTCCTGGGATGCCAGCTGGACGGATGCTGAAGCTACTGAGTTCCCGGTGGATGACAATGGTAATGTATATCTTCGTTTGGCCAAACCGCTTGATGGTTGGGCAATAAACTGTAACCACCAGGATATCGGTACGGTAGCTAATATCGAGAATTATGTCATTAAGTTCGATATCAAGATCGAAGCCGGTGTGACGGGAGCTTCTGAAGCGGCAATGCAGTTTGTCCTGGCTGATAACTGGCTGTGGGTAGGTGCAGGCTTGTTCCCGGAAACAACAGATGGAAAATGGATGACTGTATCCCGTAATATCTCTGATTTGAGTGCAGAGTTGGTGGGCGATCTGGCCATCGGTAAGGCTTCCAACGGTTTGTATGGTGGTGTAATACCTGCGGGTGTATGTATTGATAATCTGCGTTTGGATCCGAAGAAGTGATCTTGTGGGTACTAAGCTAATATTAATAGATTGTATGTTGAAACAGTTATTATTTGTTTTACTTTTGCTTTTCACTTCGTGTGGAGATAGTAATGAGGAGGCCCCATTGCCGGAAGCTCCGAAGATGACAACCTATTCTCTGACCGAACTGGCTTCGGGAGATGTTGATATCGTTGTAACGTATGATCAGAGGGTGACATTGCCTTCGGGTAATATCAGTAAAATGTCGGTCGGGGATGCGGTGGTTACTTCTGCCAGTGTATTTTTGCAGGATTTGACGGTGAGAGTAGGAAGCCTGCGACGTGGGGAGAGCTATACCCTCCGCATCCCTAAAGGAACGCTGCTGGGCCCTGGCGATGTGGAAGCAGGAGAGGCCTCCATTCCTATTAAGCTTGAGGAAGAAGAGGCCTCCGACTATCAGCTGGTAACTTCCAATCCTCTGCCGCAGGCCAGAAAGGTTTATGCTTATCTGGCCAGTGTTTATGGCAAGAAGAGTTTATCCGGCACGATGGCCAATGTCAACTGGAATATTGCTGAGGCTGAATTGGTGCAGAGGGCTACCGGTAAATATCCGGCTATTGCATTCTTCGATTATATCCATCTTTTTGCTTCGCCCGCCAATTGGATCGATTATTCCGATACGAAAGTTGTGGAAGACTGGTGGAATGCAGGTGGTCTGGTCGGTGCCGGTTGGCATTGGAATGTGCCGAATGTAGAAAACGGTACGGAATACACCTGTACCCCCGGAAACGGTACTCAGAATAGTGACGGTAACTGGACAACGGCTTTCAGGCCGAAGCATGCAACGGTAGAGGGCACTTGGGAGAATAGGGTTGTAAAAGCCGATTTGAAGAAGATAGCGGAGTATCTGAAGTTGCTTCAGGATAAGAATATTCCGGTTATCTGGCGTCCTCTGCACGAAGCAGCGGGAAACATCTATGAGTATACAGGAGGCACAGCTTGGTTCTGGTGGGGATATGACGGTGCGGATGCTTATAAGAAATTATGGATTTACATGTTCGATTTCTTTAAAGAGCAAGGCATAAACAACCTGATTTGGGTTTGGACAACCCAGACGAAGGATGATGAATTTTATCCGGGAGACGACTATGTGGATATTGTAGGGCGTGATATCTATAACCAGAAGAGTGGGACTGATAACGCTGCGCAATATTCGGCTGTTGCGAAGAGCTATTCTAAGAAGTTAGTGGCATTGAGCGAATGCGGTAATGTAGCTCCGGTTTCTTCCCAGTGGAGTGCGGGGGCGCGTTGGTCTTTCTTTATGCCGTGGTATCAGTATAATGCCACAAGCCTGGATGGGCACGGACATGCAGATACGGCGTGGTGGAAAGATGCGATGGCACAGGACTTCGTAATAACCCGGGACCAATTGCCCTCGATGAAATAATTTTGAAAAACGGCTTTCTGTCAGAGGAAGGCACAATTTATTTGCTTATGAAGAAGAACATTAGTTTTTTGCTTTTAGCTTTATTTGCCGTTAGTCTATCGGCACAATCGTGGCAACCTGCCGACCCGAATGCAACCCCGGAGGCTAAAGAGCTTTTTGCGCGGTTGCTGAAAATCAAGTCTAAAGGAATCATGTACGGTCATCAGGATGACTTGGTGACAGGACATACCTGGTGGAATGAACCCGATCGTTCCGATACGAAAGAAGCGGTAGGTGATTATCCTGCTGTAGTGGGATTCGAGTTGGGTGAACTGGAACTGGGAGGTAAGTTGAGTCTTGACTCGGTAGCATTTGCCAACATTGCCGAAAGACTGCGTTGGTTCCATAAGAAAAAGGGTGTTATTACTATCAGCTGGCATTGTGTAAATCCCATCACTTCACAATGGCCCGGTATAAAGGAACCTAATGGTGCCGGTTCTGCCTGGGAAGTGGATATGCTTTCTGCCCGGGACCTGAATGCGGTAAAAAGTATATTGCCGGGTGGATGCAACCATGCAATGTTTAATTCATGGCTGGAACGTCTGGCTAAGAACTTCCTTACATGGCGTGACGACGATGGCAAACTGATTCCGTTTATCTTCCGTCCTTATCACGAACATTCGGGTACTTTCTTTTGGTGGGGCAGGGAGCGTTGCTATGATGAAGAATATGCCGAATTGTGGCGATATACCGTAGACTATTTGCGCTCAAAAGGCTTGCACAACATTCTTTATGCCTATAATACGGATAAAGTGTACTCTACTGAAGACTTCCTGAGAGGATATCCCGGCGATGATTACATTGATATGCTGTGTATTGACTGGTACGGTCAGGGCGAACAATTCAATAAAGATGTGGACAATGCGTTGCAGTTCACTACACAACTTGCCGAGCAAAAGCACAAATTGCATGCTTTGAGTGAATGTGGCCCCATCAGTGCCGGTTTGCAAAAGGTTCTGGAGAAATACAACTCTACGTATGTACTGACATGGAGACATACTCCTCCGCGTGGTGCTTATGAAGCAAGAATGGAGCAACCGAAGCATGAAGATTTGCTGAAAATAATGAAAGCTAATAAGCGGTATTTGTTCTTGAAAGATATTCAGAACATTAAATAGATTCGTATGCCTCCGAAAACAATAAAAATATGAAGTGATTGCTCTGTGAGCATGAGATGCCGTTCCGTGGTGTATAAACCAATAGGAACGGCATCTTTTTTTTACAGCTAAATTATTAGCTGGATGCTAAACTAATATCATTATTGGATAAGAAAGTATATATATTTCTTGTTTTAATACGCTATTTTTGTCAAAGCTAATAGAGAATAAAGCTTGATAATAACTCTAAAATGTTTAACCATTAATGAAAAGGAAAATGCCTATGGGAAAGGAGTGAAACCTATGTTGTTGCTAATCACCTTATTAATAAGGTCAGTTTGTTTCCAAAAAATAGTTTAACCTTATGTTAAAAACGGATGTTGTCGCTTTGACAACTCCAATTTATTAATCTAAGAAAAATACAAATATGAATTTAAATTTCAGAAAAACAGCGCTGCTCGTAGGCGTATGTTCGGCTTTTGGCTTGGGCTATACTCCGCAACTTTTCGCAGCATCGGTCGATGCAATTGAAGCTGTGCAGCAAACACGAAAAATCACAGGTACTATAACTGATGCAATGGGGCCGGTTATCGGCGCCAATGTTTTGGAAAAAGGTACGACGAACGGTGTCATTACAGACATTGACGGTAATTTTACCCTGAACGTCCAGCCGGGCGCTACGATTGTGGTTTCTTTTATCGGTTATCAGACGCAGGAAATTGTGGTTGGTAATCAGACTAATTTCAGGATTCAGTTGAAAGAGGATGCTGAATTGTTGGACGAAGTTGTAGTAGTGGGTTACGGTGTACAGAAAAAGAAACTGGTAACGGGTGCTACAGTTGAAGTGAAGGGAGAAGACATTGCTAAATTGAATACGACTCAGGCTTTGGGGGCTTTGCAAAGTCAGTCTCCGGGTGTCAATATCCAAGCTGTTTCCGGTCAGCCGGGCGATGGATTTAAGATTAATATCCGTGGTGCCGGTACAAATGGTAATACTGCTCCTATCTACGTTATTGATGGGGTAGCTGGTGGTGATATCAATGCTTTAAATCCTGCTGATATTGAGCGTATTGATGTATTGAAAGATGCTGCATCTTGTGCCATCTATGGATCGAGTGGTGCAAATGGTGTTATTCTTATTACAACCAAGCAGGGTAAAGTGGGTAAAGTCTCTGTTACTTACGATGGAAATATCGGTTGGGCCAATATTTATAAGATGCCTGATATGCTGAATGCCAAAGAGTATATGGCAGTGATGGACCAAGTAGCTTTTAATAATGGAAGTCAGCCTTATGATTGGTCAAAGTATGTAGATGCTGATGTATTGGCTTCTTATCAGAATGGAACAAACCCCGGTACTAACTGGGTGGAGGAACTTCGAAATAAAAATGCAGTGGTTACCAATCATGCGTTGAATATAACGGGTGGTTCGGAATTCTCAAAGTTTTCAACAGGTTTAGGTTATCAATATCAAGATGGTGCTTTTGGAGGTCCTGTGAAGTCTGACTTCCGTCGTTTTACTTTCCGCATTAATTCAGAGCATGTAGTCTACCGTAAAGGAGATATGGACGTGGTTAAGTTTGGTGAGAATGTGTATTACCAACATAAACAAAACCAAGGTGTACAATTGGGTACTCAGTATGCTAATGACCTTTCCAATGCTTTGCGTGCAATTCCTTTAATCCCGGTTTATAATGAGAACGGTGATTATTTCATGTATAATGACCTTAAAAACTTTGGAACGAGTGCCAATGGTATTCTTGATTATACAGCGTATGCTTCTAACCCGGTGGCTCATATGGTATATAATCAAGCTGGTAACAATAAGAACAAGAATTTCAATCTGAACACTTCTGCGTATTTGGAAATACAGCCGATCAAGAACCTTGTCTATAAAGGACAGGTCAGTTACAAACAATGGTCAAGCTCCTGGCGCTCTTATTTGCCTGTTTACCAGATCAATAATCAAGGAGATAGCCGCGATAAGGACCAAACGGTTAATAATGTGTCTTTGGGGTGGAACTGGAGTTTAACCAATACATTGAGTTATCAATTAAACATAGCTCAGCACCACATTGATGTTCTGGCCGGTACAGAATATTCCAAGTCAAGGCCAACTTATGGTGAATCTGTTAATGCAACTGGCTATAACAGTGCTTTTGGTGACTTTGCACATGCTTATCTGCATAATACAGAGCGTAAGGCTACGGCTACCGTAGATGGTTATCCATCAGACTATGGCTCAAAGATGTCTTACTTTGGTCGTTTGAATTATGACTTCAAAGAGACTTATATGCTTTCTGCTATCATTCGTGCCGATGGTTCTTCAAAGTTTGCAAAAGATAACCAATGGGGATACTTCCCTTCATTTTCAGCTGGTTGGGTTGTTTCAAATGAGGCTTTTATGGAAAACACAAGTTCTTGGCTCAGCTTCTTGAAACTTCGTGCAGGTTGGGGACAAAATGGTAATGATAATATCCCGAACTCCAATTGGCGTGCCGGTTATGAATTTGGTGATTATGGTCTTTACACGTTTGGCTCTGACAAGAATGGCGGTACAACGGGTGCTTATCCTAACCGTTTGGCTAATCCTGATTTGACATGGGAAACATCTGAGCAGACTAACATTGGTCTTGATGCTCGTTTCCTGGATAACCGTTTAAGCTTTACATTGGACTGGTATAATAAGATGACGAAGGATTTGTTGGTTGAAGTAGGTATAAATGCTGCATCCGGCTTTTCAAAACAATATCAGAATGCAGGTACCGTAAAGAATACGGGGCTTGAAGTTTCAATGGGATGGAGAGACCAGGTAGGTAAAGATTTCAAGTATGGTATCAACCTCAATATGGCCTATAATAAAAACGAAGTGACTAAAGTCAATAATGCCAATCACTTTATAGAAGGTGGCAATGATTTGTTGGCTCAAAGTACCGGCAGATTTGTCCGTATGGAGGAAGGTCATCCTATCGGCTATTTCTATGGCTATAAGACAGATGGCGTTATCCAGAACTTAGAAGATTTGCAGGCATATCTTGCTCAAAACTGTAACGGTGATGCTGCAAATTCCAAGCAAGGGCAGGGTATAAAGCCCGGTGATTTGAAATTTGTAGATGTTGATGGGAATGGGGTGATAAATGATTATGATAAGACTGACTTGGGTAATCCTCATCCGGATGTAACGACGGGCCTTACTTTGAGTGCAGAATATAAAGGTATAGACATTTCGGTTACTGCTTATGGAGCTTTTGGTGCACAAGTAGCTCGTTCCTGGCGTAAATTCTCGGACGGACAATATGAAAACTATACAACAGAAGTATATGATTATTGGCATGGTGAAGGAACTTCAAACAGATTCCCAATGTTGGCACCGGGAAATGCAGGACAAAATTTCCAGGCTATTTCGGATATTTATATCGATGATGCCAGTTATGTTCGTATTCAGAACCTGACTATTGGTTACGATTTCAAGAGACTTTGGAAAACTTGCCCATTCCAGCAGCTTCGTGTGTATGCTGCGGCTCAGAACCTCTTTACTTTTACCGGATACAAGGGCATGGATCCCGAAAATGGTATGGCACTCAATGACAAAGAAGCATGGGTAACAGGTGTTGATGTAGGTAACTACCCGCAACCTCGTACTTATATGTTAGGTGTTAATGTTAAATTCTAAAATTGATATACAATGAAAAAAATAGCATACTTAATAGGGGCAGCTCTGATGGTGGCAGGAACCTTTGCTTCTTGCAGTCTGGACTCGATGAGTTTGACAGAAAAGGATACAACCAATTTCCCGAAAACTGCCGAAGATGCCAATCAGGCTTTGGCTGCCATATATCAGAATTTGAATAATGTGAATGCTTTCCCACAGCAATCTTTCCTTTATAATGCTTTGCTTGCTTGTGATGATATGTTGGGCGGCGGTGGTCCTAATGATAAGCTTATGCAAGCCTTGGATCTGCTTTGCAATACGGGTACAGATGCTACACAAGATTTCTGGATAGCCCGTTACCAGGGAATTAATCGTGCCAATACACTGCTGGAAGCGCTGTCTGGTATAGAGATGGACCCGGTGGTGCGAGCACAAGCCGAGGGTGAGGCCAAATTCCTGCGTGCTTTTTATTATTACGAATTGGCTTCCATGTATGGGCGTGTACCTTTGGTAGTTACGGCTTTGCTGCCTGAAGATACTACTCCGCCTGCAGCTGCCGTTATATGGGGACAGATTTTACAAGATCTTCGTGACGCAGCCGATAATATGCCTGCTGTACGCAATACAGATGGGCATGTGGACAAATACACTGCAGAGGCAATGTTAGGGCGTGCGTGGCTGTTCTATACTGGCATGTATTGCAATGGTGAGAATCTGACTGATTTGGTTAGCACGAATTATAGTCCGCTGACTTCTGTCGATTTGCCCGATGGAAGTACTTTGACTAAGCAAGATGTGATTGGCTATATTGATGATTGCGTTAATAATTCCGGTTATAGCCTTGTTCCTGAATTCCGTAATTTGTGGGCTTATACCAACAAATGTACTGTGGAGGATTTCCCGTTTACAGCTGATCAAGGATTGAAGTGGGTAGAAGATGATGCAGCTGTAAATCCGGAATCCATGTTTGCCATTAAGTTCAATAAGCTTGCTTCTTGGAGTACTACCATTGGTTATGGTAACGGTTACGCTTTGCACTTTGGCGTGCGTGGCAACGACCAGGCGAACTCCTTTCCTTTCGGACAAGGATGGGGTGCAGGTCCTGTAGCTCCCAACCTTTATACTGATTGGAGTGTGGCAGAACAAGAGGATGCTCGTCGTCCGGCCTCCATCTTCAAGACGGCTGATATGCCAAGCTATAATAAAGGCGGTGGTGACGGCTTTATTCAAGAAACCGATTATTATCAGATGAAAATCGGTTCTATCATGGCTTATAGCACGGATGCGGGTGGAAATAAGACGATTGAACCGGTATTTGAGAAGATAATGTATGGCCCTGATGGTTGGATTAATGATAACTTGATGCAGACTGGTTCCATTCATGATTTGGTTTTGATACGTTTTGCCGATGTATTGTTGATGCAGTCTGAATTGAAAGAGGATGTAGCTGGCATTAATAGGGTACGTAGCCGTGCCGGACTTGCTCCTATTGGTGCATATTCGTTGGCTGCATTGCAGAATGAACGCCGTTGGGAACTTTGCTTTGAAGGTACTCGTTGGAATGATATTCGCCGTTGGCACGTTGCTGCCGATGCCCTTGAAAGACAGACTGGAACAAAGGTTTATACAAATGGGGCTGAAAGCCGAAACGCGGCACAGAATGGCGGTTATGCCGCACGTTATAAAGCAACGGCAGGTTTCCAGAAGATTCCCGAAAACCAAGTTCTGCTGAACGAAGGAAAGGTAGAACAAAATGAGGGTTATACGGATGCAAGTGCTGAGTATAATGGTTGGCAAGAATAGAATATGAATTTAAAATGAAAAAAGATATGAAAAAGATATTATTCGCAACTTCGTTATTGGCATTGTTCTTCGCAGCTTGCGATCCTATGGTAGATGAAATGGAAAAAGATGGCAATGTAACAGCTGAGGAGTTGACTAATTCGTTTACTATCTCTGCCAAGAGTGAAGGAAACAATAATTTGATATTCAATGTTTCTCCTGCCCGTTATGTAAAAGTATATGATGCAAGCACGGATGCATGTGTTGCCATGGGTACTGCACCTGCTTGCCAAGTAGTTCCCCCTGCTCGTAGCGTTGATTTTTATGTCACTACGATAAATCACGACGGCTCTATCACGAAATCCAATACGAAAAGTATTAATGTAAGTGAATTTACTGACCTGCCCGCTATCTATAATGATGTATTCGGTGATGGTCAAGGTGGATTTGGTACTACTACTTGGACGTGGGACGATAGGTTGTCACGTTACTGGGGCAATGGTTCATGGGGAGGTGACACAGGACCCAGTTGGTGGGGTGCGCCCGACCAAGCTGATATTGATGAACAAGCTGTGGGAAAAGGATTGCCAGATGATGGAGTCGGTGCTTGGTTCTCTCTCAATTTGAGCGGTGTTAATACCAGTCGTGGTGAACAAGGCACTGTTATTGTTACTGCTGAACAAGATGTAGCTGGTTGGGGAGTCGGTACGATGAAATTTAATGGTACTGTGCCTTTGTTGGGTGTATTGCCTAATGATGGCAACCAACGTTGTTACACTTATCAGATTATCAAGGCTGATGGTGACCATCTTGTGTTGGCGGCTCCTTCGTCCAATGGTTATGAAGGTTGGTTTTTCTGCTATAAGAAGATTCCCAACAAGTAAAAGTCGATTTTGGAGTAGTTAAAAGCTAATATAGGGGGAACAATGTTATAGTTCCTCCTTTTGACCTATAAATTCAGTGTACAATGAAAAATATATTTTTTACTCTATCTTTTATTTTGTTTGTGTTAGCTGCAAATGCTGGCAATGAACAAACAAATGATGTTCTTGGACCGTATTCAATGTCAAATAACCTTCCTACTCCGGAAGGATATGCAAGGGTCGTAATAACTTCTACCCCCGAATTTACGGGTGGATCTATAACTCTTCTAAATCAAGATACTGGTGGAAGTATTGTATTGCACGGAAGTGTTACATATATGAGTATATGGTTCTATTTTATACCCAGTGGAACGTATGTTGTTGAATCTATTGCTAATGGTTACTCTGCGGTCGTGAACGCTGATGGTGTTGTAAGCGTTGGTTCGACTGTGACATTTTATAAAAGTGGCCATGTTGGATTTACAGTTATTGATAATTCCAAGAAGTAGATTTGCTGAATATATGAAAGATTTTCAACGCAAAACAGTTGTCGTTACCCTCGGCCCTTTGTGCCGTTCGTAACATTTGGTAAGTATAAAGATATTAACCAGATAGTACAATTGTTTAATGGTTAAATCAGGAAAAGGCGGATTGTGAAATTCGCCTTTTCATCTTTAGTCTTTACTCTATTCATCTTCGTTCGGCAATCAATAGAAGAATAGGGGAATGCTTTGTATAAAATATAGCTTTGCCCTATTACTTTTGTCGCTATCCCTTATCTGTTTCTTCGTCCCTCGATTCGAGGCTGTTCGGGGGACAGTTGTGGGCTGTACAGCCCTGGTACGACAACCGTTCGGCCCGCAGCCGAGGGACGAAGAAACAGATATAGGCGAAGGGGATTGTGTACAAGGCAAAAGTACAAAACATACGAAGCTAATGCAGGTTTCTCTTTAAGACAGAAGAACAAAAGAACATACTTAACGTCATTCCTTCTTTTGCTCTTATGTTCTTTGGTCTACCTGTTTCGGTTCGGAAATGCTGAGGTAAACGCCAAAAACCTCTATATTTCGTGTTAATAGAAGTTATTTGTACACGTTTGTGGGAAGCTTATAAAGACAGGGGTAAATGATTGTATATGAGTAAGGTATAACGATGATTTGTTGCTTTTTTATCCCAAAAAGCGTGACGGTAGGCATTTACCGTCACGCTACCTACACGCTTACCTACACGCGTTAATGTTTTAATAATTAGTTGATTATACGCAAAAGTGACGGAGTGCTGGTAATATCATTAAAAACATTGGTTTAGCTTGAGCGAGTTTGCAGAGATACTTGTTCTTTTTATCCCGGTTGTTCGTCTCCTTGCTAAATATTAGCTATATTTGCGTTAAATAATATCTTATTAAGTTTATGAAATACACATCATACTCTTACCCACATGCCGGAGTGGAAGTGTCTGCATTTATAGTGGACGGTGGGGTGGCCGAATATCACGTAATGATACATGCCGCTAATCCGAGGCAGACCTACCGTGAACAGATGGATGCAGTGCTGGATGCGTATTCCGCCTTGCTGAAAAACGAATTGTCCGGTGCTGTGGCTGTCTTCAAAAGATATTTTCTGAGTGATGCTGCCAATCAGGCGGAATTGCTACTTGCCGCTACGGCGGAGAGTTCCGATTGTGCCCTTTCCATCATAGAACAACCTCCTTTGGACGGAACCAAAATCGCTTTATGGGTATATCTGCAGACCAATGTGCATACAAAAGCACTCTCGAACGGATTGTATGAAGTGACGCACGGCGCTTACCGCCAGCTTTGGATGGGAGGCAGTTCCAACCGTGCCGCCAATTCGGAATATCAGATGCGCCTGCTGCTGAACGACTATACGATGCAACTGATGGAACAAAACTGTACGCTGGCTGCCAACTGCCTGCGTACCTGGATCTTTGTGCAGAATGTAGACTGCAATTATGCCGGGGTAGTGAAAGCGCGTAATGAAGTCTTTGTTACTCAGAACCTGACGGAAAAGACCCACTACATAGCCAGCACCGGCATTGGCGGACGGCATGCCGACCCGAAAGTATTGGTGATGCTCGATGCTTTTGCCATAGAAGGCCTGAACCCCGGACAAATTAACTATCTTTATGCCCGCACACACCTGAACCCTACCTATGAGTATGGCGTCAGCTTTGAACGGGGCACGGCGGTGGATTACGGAGACCGTCGGCAAGTGCTCATTTCCGGTACGGCAAGCATCAACAACCGAGGCGAGGTGGTACATACAGGAGACGTCCGCCGGCAGACGGAACGGATGTGGGAGAATGTGGAAGCTTTGCTGAAAGAGGCGGGCTGTGGCTTTGAAGACATGGGACATGTGATAGTCTATTTGCGGGACACGGCCGATTATGCCGTAGTAAAGGAAATGTTCGACGCACGTTTCCCGGAAGTGCCCAAGGTGATAACACTGGCGCCCGTATGCCGTCCCGGATGGCTGGTCGAAATGGAATGTATGGCTGTGAAGAAAGCAGGAAACGCTGCTTATCAGCCTTTTTGATAAATAACGGATCACTGATTTTATGATGAAGACACGTATCTTGTTTCTGGGTATAATCTCTTGCTTGCTGGCAAGCTGTGGAAACTCCGGACAGCACTTTGTGATTGAAGGCACATTGCCTTCTGCAAAGTACGACGGTGAGTGGATATACCTCGTACCGATGGAGAATGCACCGGGGCGGGTGGACTCTGTAAAGATATCAAATGCCGCTTTCTCCTTTTCCGGTCAGGGGGAGGAGATGAGGGTACTTCGTTTGCGTCCCATTCTGCGCCTGCGCATACAGGAACTGCTTGTTGTGACGGAACCGGGGACTATCCATGCGAAAGCCGACTCCATTGGCTCGGTGACGGGTACTCCGCAGAATGATGCGTTGCAAGTATGGAAAGAGGGCCGGGAGAAGAAACAAACCGCTTATCGGTTTATCCACAAAGGGCTGAGGAAGGCGGTTGGAGAAGATTCGCTGCGCCTGGTGCAAATGCGCGATACGTTGAGAATGCAGGAACAGGAAATGAACTTCCTCTTTCTGAAAGAACAGGGAAACAATACATTAGGAAAATTCATGCAGAAAATGCTGCGCAGTTCCTTGACGGAAGAACAGCAAAAACAGTTGGATGAAAGCCTGCAATAGAAGATACATTGAATGGGGCGTGACGGGAGTGGGTGCTTTGGCGCTGTTCCTCTTTTTCTTCAAGCTGCTGCCCTATCATCTGTTCCACCGGGAGCAGACGCAGCTCTTTTTGTATGCTTCCGAAGCACTGACCGAATATCTGAAGCATCCGGCGGCACTGGCAGGTTTGCTGGGCGATTTCCTGACGCAATTCTTCTATTACGAAGGCGGAGGACCGGCTATTATGACTGTTGTGCTGTTGCTTTGGGGAATGGTCGTTTTTCGCTTACTGCTTCCTTATATCGGGCGTTGGGCATGGTTGCCCGCTGTGGCGGCGGTGGTTTGGGAAGCCGGGCGGCAGTGCGGATTGCTTTATCCGTTGTCCGGGACGATAGCCTTGATTGGTATCGGAAGTCTTGTTCTGTTATGTCGCAGTTGTTTCAGGTGTTCGTGGAAGTTGGGATTGCCGGTCGGTGTATTGGCGGTGGTGGCAGGTTACTGGCTGTTCGGCTATGGCAACTGGTCTTCGGGATGGTACAATACGCCTAATCTGGAACGGGAGCGTCTTTTAGCCTTGGATTCGGAAACGTACTTCGGCCGTATGGAGAAGGTACAGAAGCTGTTGGCAGAGCAAGACTTGCATGCTCCGTTTGCCACCTACTACTACAATCTGCTACATGCCCGGCAGATGCAGCTTCCCGATAAACTGACGGATTATTATCAGCCGGCTTCGCAAGGACTGTTCTTGCCCGTAGCACCTACATCTACCTATCTTACGATTTATGCAGCCAATGAAGTTTGGTTTGCCTTGGGAGACATGACGATGGCGGAACATGCCACCATCCTGGGAATGATTTTCTCTCCCCGCCATACGGGAGCGAGAGCCATCAAGCGCTTGGCGGAGATAAACCTGATTAATGGCGATGAGGCTGCCGCCATGAAATACCTGCGCCTCTTGCAGAAAACAATGTGCTACCGGCAGTGGGCCGAACGCCGCATTCCCGGGCGGCAAACGTCCGAGATACGTCAATGGCTGGAACAGAAACAGCAGTTGCTGCCCGTGACGGATACTTTGCGCTTTTCCTCCAATATTCCGCTTTCGTTGCGCCATCTGCTGCGGAGTAATCCGGATAACGGTATGGCGCGTGATTATCTTCTGTGCTTCGATTTGTTGAACAAGGATATAGGTGCCTTTGCTGAAGATTACCGGGAGTTTGCGGCAGGCGGAATCCCTTCCAGGCTATATGCCGAAGGATTGCTTATCTATCTTGCCGGAAGCAATGCGCCGATAGAAGAAGTGAAAAAGTACCGGATACCGCCCCAGGTGCTGGACGAATTCAATGAGTATTCCAAACGATACGAGGCAAATGGTGGAAACGGAACCATCTTGCAAGCCGAATACGGAAAGACTTATTGGTTTTACTTCCATTATGCAACGATGAAAAAGTGATAGGGTGATAATGTGATAAAGTGATAATGTGGTGGATAGAATGATGAGATACATAGTGGTGATTGTCGGATTGTTGTGCTGCCTGCAGGCCTGCACGCTCCGTCCCGAATCCGTAAAGCCTGCGGAGCGTCCGTTAGTGCTGTACCCGGAGTATCAGGACGTGACTATCCCTTGCAACATAGCCCCTTTGAATTTCCTTTTGCGCAATGAAGGGGTAGATGCCGTTTGCGTCACAGTGAAAGGAGACTTGGACAGCCTGCAAGTAAATGCACGCGGCAATAAGGTGGTGTTTCCTTTGAAACCTTGGCATGCACTGCTGGAAGCGGAGAAAGGACGGACTTTGGAAGTCACGGTTACGGCCCGTCTCGGCGGACAATGGCTGCGCTATCCTCCCTTTACGTGGCAGGTGGTGGCCGACCGCCTCGATACTTACGTCAGTTACCGTCTGATAGAACCGGGCTACGAGGTATGGAACGCTCTGCAAATACGCGAGCGTTGCATCGAGAACTTTGACGAACGTGTGCTGGCGGATAACAGCCGGACGGACGGTAAATGCATGAACTGCCATGTGCATGGCGGCAACAGCGGCAACCTTTCCATGTTCCACCTGCGTGGCGAGGGAGGCGGAACGATTCTGAACCGCGACGGCAAGTTGCGCAAACTGACGTTGAAGAACGAACAAATGATATCCGCCGCCGTGTATGGCGATTTCCATCCCGGCGGACGTTACGGCGTATTCTCCTCCAACATCATTATCCCGGCTTTCCATACGGAAGCCAACCGTCGCCTGGAAGTCTATGATACTGTCTCCGACTTGGCAATCGCCGATTTTGACGAGAACTGCATGCTCATATCTCCCTTGACGGCAGACAGTACCGTTTTGGAGACTTTCCCTACTTTCTCTGCGGACGGTAAGTGGATTTATTACTGTTCGGCCCCGCTGGTGGCTTTGCCGGATAGTGTGCGGCAATTGCGATACTCCCTTTGCCGCATTGCTTTCGATGCGGAACATGGTGCCTGGGGCAGTCGGGTCGATACCCTTTGGAATGCCCGGCTGATGAGTGGTTCCGTCTGTCATCCGAAAGCCTCGCCGGACGGACGCTATCTGCTCTACACCGTGGCCGATTACGGAACATTCCCCATCTGGCATCGCGAAACGGAACTCCAGTTGCTGGACTTGCAGACAGGAAGCATTGACCGCCTGGAAGCGGTGAATTCCAACCGTTCGGATACGTATCATAGCTGGTCGTCCGGCAGCCGCTGGTTTGCTTTTGCCAGCAAGCGGGGAGACGGACAGTACGGGCGGGTCTATTTCGCTTACCTCGATGCAGACGGAAAAGCATGCAAGCCTTTCGTCCTGCCCCAATCGGACCCGGAAAAAGACGATTTGACATTGAAATCTTATAATATACCCGATTTGTCGGCAACTCCCGTTCCATTCGATGCAGCTTCCATCGAGCGGATAAACCGGCAACTGAAGGCGGAACCTTTTAAATGATGTGCACATGAATTCATCTCTGCAAAAAACATGGAAAATAGGGCTGTCAATCCTTTTTGGAGTGATAGTGCTTCTCTTTTGGGGAATCGTTTATCCGGCTCATGTTTCCTACCAGGAACAGTTCCAGCTTTTCCTGTTCGGTTCGGATTACTGGTGGGAGCGGGTGGCAGTTCCCGGCGGGCTGGCGGACTATGTTGCGGAATACCTGACGCAATTCTATTACTATCCCTGGGCGGGCGCTTGCATCCTGGCATTCTTGTTTGTTCTGCTGCAACGCCTGGTCTGGAAGTTGGCGAAAGAGCAGGGGGCGTCCGGTGTCTACTATCCGTTGAGCTTTCTGCCCGTCCTCGTTCTATGGTATTTTATGGTGGACGAGAATGCGATGCTGTCGTTTGCCGTTGCCTTGTTGCTGACCCTGTTTGCAGCCGGTGCATATACCGACTTGAAGGACAGGTGGGAGCGGACTATTTATATTCTGATTGCTCTTCCGTTGTTGTATTGGACGGCCGGGGCGGTGCACTTCATCTTTATGGGGTGGGTCATGATACGCGAGTTCCGGAACAGTCTTGTCAATAAGAACCTTTTCGGAGGGGTGGGCATGCTGTTGGGCGTCGGGTTGCTGGGTGCAGCCGGTCCGTTGCTGGCAAGTATGTGGATGCAATATCCTATTTACCGTTTGATGGGAGGTATCGGCTATTACCGTTTCCCCGCCGCCATTCCTTTTGTTGAGATTGGGCTTGCTGCCTTGCTGGTCGTTCTTCCTTTTGTGATGGCGGCTTTGCCGGAGGTCAGGAAGAAGGCGCTCTGGTGCGGGGCTTTGCAGGTGCTGGTTGTTGTGGTGGGCGGATATTACTTCGTTGCCGCAGGCTGTGATATGGATAAAGAAGAGGCGATGGACTATGACAGACTGGTACGTAACGGACAGTGGCAAAGGATTATAGAAAAAGCAGAAAAGAAATCGCCGACCTCGCCTTTCGGGGTGACCTGCCTGAACCTTGCTTTGGGGATGACGGGACAGTTGGGCGACCGCATGTTTGAGTTCTACCAGAATGGCACCGAGGGGTTGCTGCCTGCTTTCCAGCGCGACTTCACTTCTCCGCTGCCTACCAGTGAGGCGTATTATCATTTGGGAATGATCAATACGGCGCAGCGTTTCACCTTCGAAGCGATGGAGGCGATACCCAATTTCCGCAAAAGCGGACGCTGCTACAAGCGCCTGGCAGAAACAAACCTGATTAACGGACAGTATGAAGTGGCGGCCAGATATCTGCGTGCGTTGAGAAAGACCCTTTTCTACAAGGACTGGGCGGAAAACGCCATGACCTATCTGTACAATGAAGACAAAATCAATGCGCATAAAGAGTGGGGCAGGCTGAGGCAGCTTCGCTATACCGAGGACTTCTTGTTCAGCGAACGGGAAATGGACATCATGTTAGGACTGCTGTACCAGCATAATCACCGCAATCGGATGGCATTTGAGTATATGTTGGCGTACGTCATGCAGCAGCGCGACCTGGAACGCTTCATGAAATACTATCCGTTGGGGAAGGATGCCGGTTACAATCACATTCCGCGCAGTTATCAGGAAGCGCTGGTATATGTATGGACGCAGACGCACAAGTCTTTCCAAGGCATGCCGTGGAGCATCTCTCAACAAGTGACGAAGGACGTGACGGACTTTGCCCGGATATATACCTCTCAGCAGAATGCCCGGCCGATGCTGCAAGCACGTTATGGCAATACATACTGGTATTATTTGTTATTTAAAAAGTAAGCAGAAAGATGAAGAAGATAGTTATTTACATATTACTGGGGTTGTGGCTGGCAGCTTGCAGCAATGCTGTGACCTCACCCGAACCGGTGGACGAGTGGCCCCATATTTATCCCGACTATATCGGTGTGACCATACCTGCAACCATTGCCCCGATGAACTTCAACTGTATCGGCGGGGAGTATGAACGGGTGGATGTGACGGTGACCGGAGGAAAGTCCGGCGAAGTGCATGTAAATGATAAAGTAGTATCATTCCCGCAGGAAGATTGGGAAGAACTGCTGGAAGAAAACCAAGGCGACAGCCTCTTGTTTACAGTCTCCGTCAGGCAGAACGGTAAGTGGAGGCAGTATCGCTCTTTCCCGATGTACGTCAGCACTTATCCCATTGATTACGGAGTAGTGTATCGCAAGCTTGCACCGGGCTACGAGGTGTACAGCAAGATGGGCATCTACGAACGCGACCTTTCTACTTTTAGGGAGCGTCCCCTGTTGGAGAATACAATGGTGCCGGGCATGTGCATGAACTGCCACGCCTTCAACAAAACCAAACCGGACCACCTGAGCCTGCATATCCGCGGAAAGAACGGCGGCACGCTGATGCAGATCGGTAAGAAGCGTGAGATGCTGGACACCAAGACCGATTCTACGCTCTCTGCCTGCGTCTATCCTTACTGGCATCCGAGCGGAGAGTATATCGCCTATTCCGTGAACAATACGCGTCAGTCTTTCCATGCCGTGAAGGATGAACGGGTGGAGGTGCTGGACCTGGCGTCGGATGTGCTGGTATATTATCCGGAGACGCACGAGCTACTGCTCTCTCCGCTGTTGCAGAAGAAGGAAGTGTTCGAAACTTTTCCCGTATTCTCCTCCGACGGGCGTAAACTCTATTTCTGTTCGGCAGAAGCGAAGCCGATACCGGAAGAGTATAAAGAGATACGTTATAACTTGTGCAGCATAGACTTTAACCCGGAGGACGGCACGTTCGGCGAGCGTGTGGATACCTTGATAAATGCGGCTGCAATGAAGAAAAGTATCTCTTTTCCGCGACCCTCGTACGATGGAAAGTACATCATGTTTACCTTGTCGGATTACGGGAACTTCTCCATCTGGCACAAGGAGGCCGATCTGTGGCTGATGAACTTGCAGGACGGCACGCTCCGCCCGATGGAGGAAGTGAACAGTGACGATACGGAGAGCTTCCACAATTGGAGCAGCAACTCACGCTGGTTTGTGTTCAGCAGCCGCAGGGGGGATGGACTCTACACCCGTCTGTACTTGGCATGTATGGACGAGAATGGCAAGGTGAGCAAACCCTTCTTGTTACCTCAGGAGAATCCGTGGGCGTATTACGACCGTTTGGACTGCTCGTACAATGTTCCTGAGTTCACGAGCGAGCCGGTGAAGCTGGAACGCCGGAAGGTGGAAAGGCGGATTGTATCGAGGAAGCGTGTTCCGGTAGAAGTACGGGAATAATTTTTTTGTATTCTGCTTTATAATACAGTAAAGGGATAAAATTGTATCATTATCGCTTGGCGTAATCGGCTATCTTTGTGCCCATAGACATTATTCGCAATCATAAATGTGGATTTGAATTAATAATAACAAACATAATGTGCATGGAGACTTTTAAAGAAAAGGTAGAAAGCCTGATTCAGGAATATGAAGAGTTGATTACGAGAAAGAATGTGCCCGTGGAAGGCGGGAACGGTATATTCACCCGCTATGAATATCCGGTGCTGACGGCAGCCCATACCCCCATATTCTGGCGATACGATTTGGACGAGAAATCCAACCCTTATCTGATGGAACGTATCGGCATGAATGCCACAATGAACTCCGGCGCCATTAAGTGGAACGGAAAGTACCTGCTGATGGTGCGCGTGGAGGGAGCCGACCGTAAATCGTTCTTTGCTGTGGCCGAAAGCCCTAACGGCATCGACAATTTCCGCTTCTGGGACTATCCGGTAACGATGCCCGAAGATACGATACCGGCTACGAACGTCTACGACATGCGCCTCACGGCTCATGAAGACGGATGGATTTATGGCATTTTCTGTGCCGAACGCCACGATGATATGGCTCCTCTCGGCGATTTATCCTCTGCTACGGCTACAGCAGCCATTGCCCGCACCAAAGACTTGAAGAATTGGGAACGCCTGCCGGACTTGAAAACAAAGAGCCAGCAGCGCAACGTGGTGTTGCATCCTGAGTTTGTCGACGGAAAGTATGCTCTCTACACCCGTCCGCAAGATGGATTTATTGACGCCGGAAGCGGTGGAGGCATCGGCTGGGCGCTGGTGGACGACATGACGCATGCCGAAGTAAAAGAAGAAAAGATTATAGACCAGCGTTACTACCACACTATCAAGGAAGTGAAGAACGGTGAAGGTCCGCATCCCATCAAGACTGCAAAGGGCTGGTTGCATCTGGCCCACGGCGTCCGTGCCTGTGCGGCCGGATTGCGCTACGTGCTCTATATGTACATGACGTCGCTCGAAGACCCCACGCAACTGATTGCCGCGCCTGCCGGTGCCTTCATGGTGCCCCAGGGTGAGGAGCGGATAGGCGATGTGAGCAATGTGCTCTTTACCAACGGATGGATTGCCGATGAGGATGGAACGGTATACATCTACTACGCCTCCTCGGACACACGGATGCACGTGGCTACCTCGACCGTAGACAAACTGGTGGACTACTGCATGAATACGCCTGCGGACGGTCTGTGTTCGTCGGCTTCGGTAGCAACACTGAATAAACTGATAGACAAAAACCTCCAAATAATAAATGGTGATTAAATCGTGAATCACTGAAATCTAAGAACTATGGCAACACTCAAAGAAAAGATAGGTTACGGTTTCGGAGACATGTCCTCCTCCATGTTCTGGAAGATATTCTCCTACTACCTGCCTATATTCTACTCGAATATTTACGGTCTGAGCCTGGCCGACACCGGCGTACTGCTGTTGGTGACGCGTATATGGGATGCCGTTTCCGACCCGATGATGGGCATCATTGCCGACCGCACGCATACGCGCTGGGGGAAGTATCGCCCGTATCTGCTGTGGATAGCATTACCATTCTCTATCTGCGGAATATTGCTGTTCACGACTCCCGATTTCGGACCGACCGGTAAACTGGTCTGGGCGTATATCACATACATCATGATGATGACGGTCTATACGGCCATCAATGTGCCCTACGGTGCTATGCTGGGGGTGATGACCGATGATTCGGACACGAAGACCGTGTTTTCTTCCTACCGTATGTTCTTTGCCTATGCCGGCAGTTTTGTGGCACTCTTTACATGGGAACCGTTATGTGGCTGGTTCCGCGAAATGACGGGGTCGGTGACAACGAGCTGGCAGTACGCCATGATTGTGATTGCTTCCTTATGTCTGATTATCTTCCTGCTGTGCTTTGCCATGACGCGCGAGTATGTGAAGAGCGTCTCCACGCTTTCCATCGGGAAGGACTTCAAGTCGCTGATGGCCAATGTGCCGTGGTGGCTGCTGATAGGTGCAGCACTCTGCTCCAACTTATTCAATACAGTGCGCGGGGCTACGGCTGCCTATTTCTTCAAGGATTACATTGGAGACAACGCTTTCCTGAACCTTGGCAATTGGTCGATCCTTTTCTATGCCGGACTGTTTCTGGGCGTGGGCGAGGTGCTGAACATGGTAGGGGTAGTGCTGACGGTGCCGCTCTCACGTGCTTTCGGCAAAAAGTCCACATATATACTGACAATGGTGGCGTTGGCCTTCCTGAGCATCCTCTTCTTCTACCTGCCCTGCTCGCCGTTGGGCTTTTGGTTGATGATGCTGATGCAGGTGGTTATCAGCATCTGCACGGGCATTGTGTCGCCGCTGGTGTGGAGTATGTATGCCGATGTTTCGGACTATGCGGAGCTGAAGAACGGCTCGGCATCTACCGGACTTATCTTCTCTTCCGCTTCCATGGCGCAGAAGTTTGGCGGTGCCTTCGGTGGTGCGGCGGTGATGTGGATATTGGCGGCATTCGGTTATAATACGGCTGCCGGTGCGGTGCAGACAGAAGAGGCGCTTATGGGACTGAACCTCCTGATGAGCTGGATTCCTGCTGCCGTGGCTGTGCTGGCCATCGTGGTGGTATACTTCTATCCGCTGACCAAGGAACGGGTGACAGAAGTAAATGAGAAACTGAAATCTGTACGAAAGACTCAACAATAAAGAATTATGGATGTCAAGACATTAAAGCAGGAGGTGCAGGAGGAACTAGTAGCCAATATCCTCCCCTACTGGATAAATAAAATGACGGACGAAGTGAATGGTGGCTTCTATGGTCGCATCACCGGAAAGGAAAAACTGATGCCGGAAGCGGAGAAAGGAGCTATCCTGAATGCCCGTATCTTGTGGACGTTTTCGTCTGCCTACCGCTTGTTGAAGAAAGAAGAGTATCTTGCCACAGCAACGCGTGCCAAGCGCTATATCATCGACCATTTTTATGACGATGAATTCGGTGGTATCTATTGGTCGCTCGATTATCAAGGTCGGCCGCTCGACACCAAGAAGCAAATCTATGCCCTCGGCTTCGGCATCTACGGCTTGAGTGAGTATCATCGTGCTACGGGCGACGAAGAAGCTCTTGCTTATGCCATCCGCTTGTTCGAAAGCATCGAGGCACATAGCTTCGATCCCGTGAAGAACGGTTACTGCGAAGCCCTCACCCGTCAGTGGGGAGAGATGGCCGACATGCGTCTCAGTGCCAAGGACGAGAACGAGCGCAAGACTATGAATACCCATCTGCACATCCTGGAACCTTACACCAACCTGTTTCGCGTGTGGAAAGATCCGCGCCTGGAGAAGCAACTCCGTAACTTGATAACGTTGTTCGTAGACAGGATATTGAATATCAACACCGGCCATCTGGAACTCTTTTTTAGTGACGACTGGGTGAGCAAGCATCACATCATTTCCTACGGACACGACATCGAAGCCTCCTGGCTGATTCATGAAGCTGCCCTTGTGTTGGGCGATGCTGCTGTCTTGGAAAAGGTGGAGCCTCTGGTGGAATACATTGCCGCCGCTGCCGCCGAAGGTCTGACGCCTGAAGGCAGTATGATTTACGAAACCTTCCCGGACAAGAGCAAGACCGATACCGACTGTCATTGGTGGGTGCAGGCCGAGAATATCGTCGGTCACGTCAACCTCTACCAGCACTTCGATGACGAAGTGTCCCTACAAAAGGCATTCCGCTGCTGGGAATTCATCAAGCAGCATCTGATAGATTACAAAAACGGTGAATGGCATTGGAGTGTCCGTGCCGACGGAACCGTGAACACTGCCGATGATAAAGCCGGTTTCTGGAAATGCCCGTATCACAACGGTCGCATGTGTATAGAGATTATAGAACGTTTTTCATAAATAGATTGATTTTCATGAGTAGGTTAAGTAGTTTTTTGATTTTCATTTGGGTTGGGATTGCGCTGCAGGCGCAATCCCTCAATCCCGACTTCAGCAAGCTGAATTTTGGATGTGATGGTAACAGTATCACAGCAGGTGAACAATGGTCGCGGACGGTGGTCGATGTGCTCGGCTTTGCCACGCACCACAATGTGGCGGTAGGCTCTGCCACTTGGGCTTGCTACGCCGATACGCAGGACTACGGCAGTCCCGGTTTTTCCGGTATCTCCGGCGGTTGGCAGCGTACGGACGATAAGATGGAGATGCAGATGCGTCACAACAATGTATCGAAAGTACACATTCAGAAGTTTATTTCCGAAGTGGAAAGCGGTGCATACCCTGCACCCGACGTCTTTGTCTTCTCCATGGGGACGAACGACCGTAACCTGGGCAGTGCCGAAGAAGCGCTGAAAGGTAAAACGCTGGATGAGGTGGACGTCACCACCATGGCGGGTGGTGCCCGCTGGGCCATCCAGACGATTATTGAGCATTATCCCCAGTGCCGCGTCTTCGTCTGCACTCCTATCCAGACGGGCAGCACGGAACATAATGCCCAAAATCTGCAAAAGATTGCCATCTTGCGCGAACTCTGCCAAGCACTCTCCGTGCAATTGATAGATTGTTACTCCGGCAGCGGCATTACCGAGAAGATGGAACAGCCTTCCGGACGCGGACGCTACCTGCGAGACGGGTTGCATCCCGACAAAGAGGGACAGGTGTTGATGGGGCGCTATATTGCAAAGGAGATACGGAACAACTTCTTCTAAATTTTGTTATAGACATAAATTTGCCTGAGAAAAAAGGATATATGGAACTATTTCGTACATTTGTTGCGTTTCTCTATTGTGCTATTATCTTATTGGGAAAAGAGATATAACACAAACGAAAATAAAATGCGTTAATCAATTGCACGAAATATGTATTTATTCATTGTTTTCATCTCTGTTTTATTGCTAATATTTAGTATTAGATTAATTTTTTCTGTAAATGCTACAAGTCTTTATCAAGAGAGGAAAAAATCCATAACTAATAAAATTGAAGCTAAAGGCGTAAGAAAGTATGAAATGGTTTCTACTCCCAAGGGAAATATCTTTGTTGTCTTTGATTTATTGAATAAGGAAATCTGGATAACTATAAACTCTCAACTTACTATTTCAAAAGAATCCATAATCAACGGTTTTGGAATGTCTTCTAATGTCAATAATTTTAGCTCAAAATATGGGACGAAAAAACATTGTCTGGTAGTTGATAATGAATCGGAAAAACTTCTTGTGATTAGTATTAATCCTTCAGAAAGATCAATTGAACATATAATCATTGATTTTGATGAGATTGTAGATGTTGAGATTGAATGTATAGGTAAAACTATATCTGGCACTACATTTAGTCCGACTACCTTGCGTTCGAGTACTACTTATGCAAGAAAGTGTAAGGCTCTTAACTTGAGAGTACTAGTTCGAAATGTAGATGTGCCTGTATATATCATTGATTGGTATAATGACATTGCATTATTTGATATAGAAGGTTATGATATATATCAGAGTGCCCAATTGGCTAAAGATACTATTCGTGTAATAATTGATAAAGTTACTTCTAAGTGTAAAATTGATACTTCTGAATTGTAGTTTCTTATTGATATAACTTCAAGCGATTAGTCAATATCTTATTGCTTTGCTTCCCTTACCATAAAAGTTCAAAAGATGTGCCGTGTGTTTCGGGGAAAAGCTTTATATTTGCAGTCCCCTGTTTTAAGCTAAACTTTTTTATACCATTACTTATGAGTAAGATTCTGATCGTTGATGATGAGGTGCAAATTCGTACCCTCTTGGCGCGCATGATGGAGTTGGAAGGCTATGAGGTCTGTCAGGCAGGGGATTGCAGAACTGCTATGAAGCAGTTGGAACTTCAAAATCCCGATGTAGCTTTGTGTGATGTATTCCTCCCCGACGGAAACGGGGTGGACTTGGTGCTGTCCGTCAAGAAGGCGGCTCCCAACGTGGAAGTTATCTTGTTGACAGCGCATGGTAACATTCCCGACGGTGTGCAGGCCATCAAGAACGGTGCTTTCGATTATATCACCAAGGGCGACGATAACAATAAGATTATTCCACTGATAAGTCGTGCCGTAGATAAGGCGCGCATGAATGTTCGCCTGGAGAAGTTGGAGAAGAAGGTGGGGCAGGCATATTCGTTCGACTCTATTCTGGGAGAGTCGAAAGTGTTGAAGAATGCCGTGCAACTGGCGCAGAAAGTCTCTGGAACGGATGTTCCCGTATTGCTGACGGGAGAGACGGGTACGGGAAAGGAAGTTTTTGCCCAAGCCATTCACCACGGCAGCAAGCGTGCCCGGCAGAACTTCGTGGCTGTCAACTGCTCCTCTTTCAGCAAAGAATTGTTGGAGAGCGAAATGTTCGGTCATAAAGCCGGTTCCTTTACCGGTGCCCTGAAAGATAAGAAAGGCTTGTTCGAAGAAGCCAACAATGGCACCATCTTCCTCGATGAAATCGGCGAGATGGCTTTTGAACTGCAAGCCAAGTTGCTACGCATCCTCGAAACGGGAGAATACATCAAGATAGGAGATACGAAGCCGACGCGCGTCAATGTGCGTATCATTGCTGCTACCAACCGCAACTTGTCCGAAGAAATTGCCGCCGGGCGTTTCCGCGAAGACTTGTTCTATCGCCTCAGTGTGTTCCAGGTACATCTGCCGCCCCTGCGCGAACGTACGGGAGATATACGTTTGCTGGCGAAGGCTTTTATTGCAGATTTCTCCACGCAGCTGTCCCGTACCATCACCGAAACCACTCCCGAATTCTTTGCCACACTCGAACAACAACTCTGGAAGGGGAATATCCGCGAACTTCGGAATGTGATAGAGCGCAGCCTCATCGTCTGCGAGGGCGGACGGCTGGATATAGCCGATCTTCCGCTGGAAATACAGAATTCACATTACGAACAGTCGGACGAAAGTGCGCCCGGCAGTTTTGAACTTTCGGCCATGGAGCGCCGTCACATAGCTCGTGTGCTGGAATACACGAAGGGGAATAAGACGGAGGCCGCCCGGTTACTGAAAATCGGGCTGACAACGCTCTACCGGAAGATTGAAGAATATAAAATCTAACTGATTCTACTAACTTGCGATGAAGACCTTTCTCCATGCCTGATGAAAACCTTTCTTCAGGCTATGGAAACTTCTCTTCGTGCCTATCTAAGCTTAGAATAAAGCTTTTATTTTTAAGAATCAAAGCTTTATTCTTAAGAATTAAACCTTTATTTCTAAGAATAAAGCCTTTATTCTAAGTTTAGATAGGCACGAAAGGAAGTTTCCATAGTACGGAAGAGAGATTTTGGCAGGCACGAGAGTAGTCGACTTACATAACAGAAAACCCCTTCATGTTTGTGATAAAACACAGCATGAAGGGGTTTCTTTTTTCTGTTTTGATAAGATACCTTTTCAAAATGAAAGGGCGGAAAACTCTGTTTGCTTCGTATACTTATAAATAAATGTTCTGATAATCTGCGCTTTATCTCTTTCTTCTTGTTTTTGGCACATCTTTCGCAATAGGATGGCAGATAAAACTAATAGTATCAATTTTTAAAAGGTAAAAGAACATGGGAATAACAGTATCATTTATTTTCTGCCTTTTGAGCGGCTTGTTCGCCTTCTGGCTTTTTTGGAAATGTGTAGATTGGTTTGAAAAGATTTAGAAAGGAGAGAGAACGTATGTACACAACTTTATTTGTATTAGGTATTGCGGTATTCGGGTATTTGATATATGTGCTCGTAAAGCCCGAAAAGTTTTAAATGTTTAAGGAAATGAATACAGAAATTTTAGGTGTAATCCTACAGATTCTCCTGATGGTGGTGATAGCTTATCCGCTGGGAAGATACATTGCCAAAGTCTATAAAGGAGAAAGAACATGGTCGGACTTTATGAAGCCGATTGAGAGATTGATCTTTAAAGTGGGCGGCATCAAGCCTGATGAGGAAATGAACTGGAAGCAATTCCTGAAGGCGCTTCTTATCTTGAATGCTTTCTGGTTTGTGTGGGGCATGGTATTGCTGGTTTCCCAAGGTTGGTTGCCGCTGAATCCGGATAGCAATGGCCCGCAAACACCCGACCAGGCTTTCAATACTTGTATCAGTTTTATGGTAAACTGTAACTTGCAGCACTATTCGGGCGAAAGTGGCTTGACGTATTTTACACAGCTGTTCGTTATTATGCTCTTCCAGTTTATTACGGCAGCCACCGGTATGGCTTGTATGGCAGGTATCATGAAGTCTATCTCGGTTAAAACGACGAAGACTATCGGTAACTTCTGGAACTTCCTGGTTTTGAGCTGTACACGTATCCTGTTACCGCTTTCGTTGATTGTAGGTTTTATCTTGATTGTGCAAGGTACTCCTATGGGCTTTGACGGCAAGATGCAAGTGACTACCCTCGAAGGACAAGAACAGATGGTTTCGCAAGGTCCTGTGGCAGCCATTGTTCCTATCAAGCAATTGGGTACGAATGGAGGCGGATACTTCGGCGTCAATTCTTCACATCCGTTGGAAAATCCTACTTATCTGACTAATATCGCTGAATGCTGGGCTATCCTCGTCATTCCGATGGCGATGGTTTTTGCCCTGGGCTTTTATTCCAGGAGGAAGAAACTGGCTTATAGTATCTTCGGTGTAATGCTGTTTGCCTATTTGGTGGGTGTCGGCATTAATGTTTATCAGGAGATGGGCGGCAATCCGCGTATAGACGAACTGGGCATTGCACAAAACGACGGTGCCATGGAAGGTAAGGAAGTCCGTCTGGGTGCGGGAGCTACTGCATTGTGGAGTATCACGACAACGGTTACGTCCAATGGCTCCGTAAACGGTATGCACGACTCTACGATGCCGCTCTCCGGGATGATGGAGATGCTGAACATGCAGATTAATACTTGGTTCGGCGGCGTAGGTGTGGGCTGGATGAACTACTATACATTTATTATCCTGGCCGTATTTATCAGTGGCCTGATGGTGGGACGTACACCGGAGTTCCTCGGAAAGAAGGTGGAAGCCCGCGAAATGAAAATAGCAACTTTTGTAGTATTGCTGCATCCGTTCATCATTCTGGTAGGTACGGCTTTGTCCAGCTACTTGTTTGCCCATCATCCCGAGTTTGTGGCGGGCGAAGGCGGTTGGCTCTGCAATCCCGGCTTCCACGGGTTGAGTGAACAGCTCTATGAATACACTTCATCTGCTGCCAACAATGGTTCCGGTTTCGAAGGTTTGGGCGATAATACATACTTCTGGAATTATTCTTGCGGTTGGGTGCTGATTTTGGGACGTTTCATTCCTATTGTAGGTCAGGTAGCTATTGCCGGTCTGCTGGCCCAGAAGAAGTTTATTCCGGAGAGTGCTGGTACGCTGAAGACAGATACATTGACTTTCGGGGTGATGACTTTCGCTGTGATCTTTATTGTTGCTGCTCTGTCATTCTTCCCGGCTCATGCACTGAGCACGATTGCTGAATATTTTAGTCTGTAAGTAGTAGAATAAGAAAGATATGAAAGATAAGAAATCAGCTTCTTTGTTTCAAAAGGAGCAAGTAATGGAAAGTTTGAAGCAATCATTCGTGAAGCTGAATCCACGGATGATGATAAAGAACCCGATTATGTTCACGGTGGAGATTGTGACGCTGGTGATGCTGGTGGTCTGCATCCTCTCCCTGGGAACAGCGGAATATGGAACGTTTGGATATAACTTCCTGGTGTTTGTCGTTCTGTTTGCAACCTTGCTGTTTGCCAACTTTGCCGAGGCCATTGCCGAAGCACGCGGCAAGGCACAGGCCGACAGCTTGCGCAAGACGCGTGAAGAGACTCCCGCCAAAATTCTGATTGACGGTAAAATCCGTACAATCAGCAGTTCACGTCTGAAAAAGGGTGACTGCTTTATTTGTGAAGCAGGCGATACCATTCCTGCCGACGGTGAGATTGTAGAAGGCTTGGCATCTATCGACGAAAGTGCCATTACCGGTGAGTCTGCTCCGGTGATTCGTGAGGCGGGTGGTGACAAGAGTTCTGTGACGGGTGGTACGAAAGTACTCTCCGATAAGATTAAAGTGCTGGTAACCCAACAACCGGGCGAAAGCTTTCTCGACAAGATGATTGCGCTGGTGGAAGGTGCCACCCGGCAGAAGACGCCGAATGAGATTGCATTGACTATTCTGTTGGCAGGCTTTACGCTGGTATTTGTCATCGTATGCGTCACGCTGATTCCGATGGCCGATTATACCAATGTAGATCATCCGGGAACTTATATCTCTATTGCGGCTATCATCTCATTGTTTGTCTGCCTGATTCCGACTACGATCGGCGGTCTGCTTTCTGCCATCGGCATTGCCGGTATGGATCGTGCGCTCCGTGCCAATGTAATCACCAAGTCGGGTAAAGCGGTAGAAACTGCCGGTGATATAGATACTTTGTTGCTGGACAAGACCGGTACAATCACTATTGGTAACCGTAAGGCTACGAAGTTCTATCCGGCTCCCGGCATCGATGAAAGCTCATTTGTAGATGCCTGCCTGATGTCTTCACTCTCTGACGAGACGCCGGAAGGTAAGTCTATCATCGAACTGGGACGTGAAAACGGTCACCGTATGCGCGACTTGAATACAAGTGGTGCCCACATGATTAAGTTTACTGCCGAAACCAAATGTTCCGGCGTCGACTTGCAGGACGGCACGCAGATTCGTAAAGGTGCATTCGATGCTATCCGCAGGATTGTGGAGGGGGCCGGAAACGAGTTCCCCCGCGAAATAGAAGATGTAATCTCTGCAATCTCAAGCAATGGCGGTACACCGCTGGTGGTGTGTGTCAACCGGAAGGTGACCGGCGTTATTGAGTTGCAGGATATTATCAAACCGGGTATTCAGGAACGTTTTGAACGTCTTCGTAAGATGGGTGTAAAGACGGTGATGGTGACCGGTGACAATCCGCTGACTGCCAAATATATTGCAGAAAAAGCCGGTGTGGATGATTTCATTGCTGAGGCTAAGCCGGAAGACAAGATGGAATATATCAAGAAGGAACAGCAGTCCGGTAAGTTGGTGGCTATGATGGGCGACGGTACGAACGATGCTCCCGCCCTGGCGCAAGCTAATGTAGGTGTTGCCATGAACAGCGGTACGCAAGCTGCCAAAGAAGCCGGCAATATGGTGGATCTTGACAATGATCCGACCAAGCTGATTGAAATCGTGGAGATAGGCAAGCAGCTGTTGATGACTCGCGGTACGCTGACTACTTTCTCCATTGCGAATGATGTTGCCAAATATTTCGCTATCATTCCTGCTTTATTCATGGTTGCCATCCCGCAACTGGCTCCGCTGAACATTATGGGGTTGCATAGCCCTGAGACAGCTATTTTGTCGGCCGTTATTTTTAATGCTATCATCATCCCTATTTTGATTCCGCTAGCTCTGAGAGGGGTTCAGTATAAGCCGATAGGGGCAAGTGCGCTGCTTCGCCGCAACCTGCTGATTTATGGTTTAGGTGGCGTCATTGCTCCGTTTGTAGGTATCAAATTGATAGATATGATAGTTAGTTTATTTTTTTAAAACAGTATTATAATGAAAACTCTTTGGAAATCACTTAAAATAACACTCGCACTTTGCGTATTCTTCTCTGTGTTCTATGTCCTTATCTTATGGGTATTTGCACAGTTCGCCGGCCCCAACAAGGGGAATGCTGAAGTGGCTACCTTGAATGGCAAAGTAGTAGGTGCTGCCAATGTAGGGCAGATGTTTACAAAAGATATCTATTTCTGGGGACGTCCCTCTTGCGCGGGCGACGGCTATGATGCTTCCAGTTCTGCCGGTAGTAATAAAGGCCCTACGAATGAGGAATATCTAGCTGAGGTAGAGGCACGTGTGGATACTTTCCTGGTGCATCATCCCTATTTGTCTCGCAAGGATGTGCCTGCTGAAATGGTAACGGCCAGCGGTTCCGGTTTGGACCCTGATATTACTTCGGCCGGTGCTTATGTACAGGTAAAGCGTGTGGCTCAGGCACGTGGTATGAACGAGGCTGACGTAAAGGCTCTTGTTGACAAGGCTGTTGAGAAACCGTTGCTCGGTTTGTTCGGGACGGAGAAGGTGAATGTGCTGAAGTTGAACATTGCGTTGGAAGAAGCCGATCAGAAGAAATAAGTTTTTAGTTGTGTTTGTCATGTGTTGTAGGCAGGAACGGGGAGTTCTGTTCAGGCAGCGGGAGGCTGTCGTTTATACAGGGGGAGTGGAATCCTCGTCCTGCCTTTTAATGCTGAAAAACCGATAATTGAAATAAATAAGAAGATATACTTAGTAAATAGTATAAAAACGGAAAGAGAATGAGTAGGGAAGAAAGTGTACAGCATTTCCTCGATTTGATAAAGAAGTCGCGGCGTGGGAAGTTCAAGGTTTACATCGGCATGATTGCAGGTGTGGGCAAGTCCTACCGAATGCTTCAGGAGGCACACGACTTGTTGGACAACGGGGTGGACGTGAAAATCGGATATATAGAAACACACGGACGTGCCGGTACAGAGGCGTTGCTGGAAGGACTGCCCGTCATTCCGCGTCGCCGGATATTCTATAAGGGCAAGGAACTGGAAGAAATGGACCTGGATGCCATTATTCAGATACATCCCGAAATAGTGATTGTGGATGAACTGGCGCATACCAACGTAGAAGGCAGCCGCAATGAGAAGCGCTGGCAGGATGTGATGGATTTACTGGACGAAGGTATCAATGTGATTTCCGCCGTCAACATCCAGCACATCGAAGGTATCAATGAAGAAGTGCAGGACATATCGGGCATAGAGGTGAAGGAACGCATTCCCGACAGCGTTCTGGAAGAAGCCGACGAGGTTGTGAACATCGACTTGACGGCAGAAGAACTGATAACCCGGCTGAAGGCTGGTAAGATTTACAAACCGGACAAAGTGCCGCTTGCCTTGAACAATTTCTTCAAGACAGAGAATATCCTGCAATTGCGTGAACTGGCATTGAAGGAAGTAGCGTTGCGTGTGGAAAATAAGGTGGAGAATGAGGTGGTAGTTTCTTGCGTAGGCGTCCGCCATGAGAAATTTCTGGCGTGCATCAGCAGCCAGGAAAAGACACCGCGTCACATCATCCGCAAGGCGGCACGTCTGGCTACGCGCTATAATACCAGTTTCATCGCTCTTTATGTGCAGACTCCGCGTGAAAGTTCCGACCGCATCGGCCTGGCAAGCCAGCGGCATCTGCTGAATCATTTTAAACTGGTGACCGAACTGGGGGGAGAGGTCGTTCAGGTGCAGTCGAAAGACATACTGGGTAGTATTGTCGCTATCTGTAAAGAGAAGCAAATAACTTCTGTCTGTATGGGCAGTCCCTCATTCCGTTTGCCCGAATCGTTGTTCATGCTTCTGAAATATCGAAAATTTGTGGGCGATTTGGCACAGGCAAACATAGATTTGATTATACTTGCATAAATTTTAATTTTTAGGAACGTTATGAATATTCGTACAAAATTGATACTCAGCGTAGGTATACTAACCGGAATGATTATTCTGCTGGTGGCTCTTTCCGTTGTGAATCTTCAGATATTGACGGCTACGGAACCTGACAGCCCTGCGGCAGTGCCCGGGTTGCAACGTGCATTGATGTGGATTTCTGTTACGGGCAGTGTTTGTATTCTTGCCAGCATCGTCTTGTTGGTATGGCTTCCCCGTTCCATCAGCAAGCCCATTCAGGAGCTGACGCGCGGCATACTCGAAATAGCTAACCATAATTATAAGAAACGCCTGGATATGAGCGGTCACGAAGAATTCCGTGAGGTGGCCGATAGTTTTAACCGCATGGCTGAACGGTTGACGGAGTATCGCGCCAGCACGCTGAACGACATCCTTGCAGCCAAGAAATTCCTTGAAGCTATTGTGAACAGTATCAATGAGCCTATTATCGGATTGAACCGTGAACGGGAAATCTTGTTTGTCAATAATGAAGCATTGACGGTGCTAAATCTTAAGCGCGAGGAGGTGATCCGTCATTCTGCCGAGGAGCTTTCTTTGAAGAATGATTTGCTTCGCCGTCTGGTTCGTGAGTTGGTTACACCGAGCGAAAAGAAAGAACCGCTGAAGATTTATGCTGACAATAAGGAAAGCTATTTCAAGGCTTCCTACATCACAATCCTTAATACGGAGGCGGATGATGACGAACCTCATACATTAGGAGATGTTATTCTGCTAAAGAATATCACTGAGTTCAAGGAACTGGACAGTGCTAAAACCACCTTCATATCGACCATCTCCCATGAATTGAAGACACCTATTTCTGCAATCCTGATGAGCCTGCAATTGTTGGAAGACAAACGGGTGGGAGCGCTGAACGACGAACAGGAACAGCTGTCAAACAGTATCAAGGAAAATGCCGACCGCCTTCTTGGAATAACCGGAGAACTGCTGAATATGACGCAGGTGGAGGCGGGCAAATTGCAGATGATGCCTAAGATAACGAAGCCTATCGAACTGATGGAATATGCCATCAAAGCCAATCAGGTGCAGGCCGATAAATTCAACATCCAGATTGAAGTGGAATATCCGGAGGAGAAGATGCCTAAACTCTTTGTTGACAGTGAGAAGATAGCTTGGGTACTTACCAACTTATTGAGCAATGCCATCCGCTATTCTAAAGAGAACGGGCATGTCGTTATCGGTGCCAGGCATGAGGACGGGTTTGTAGAAATGTACGTCCGGGACTTTGGCAAAGGCATCGATCCCCGCTACCACCAAAGCATCTTCGACCGTTACTTCCGGGTGCCGGGAACAAAAGTGCAGGGCAGTGGCTTGGGACTGTCTATCTCCAAGGATTTTGTAGAAGCACATGGCGGCACATTGACTGTGCAGAGTGAACTGGGGAAGGGGAGTTGTTTTGTAATACGGCTGAAAGCATAACTTTAAAAATGAGATAGATTATGAGAAAATTATTTGCTTGTATTTTGTTGGTGATAACCATCTTACCGGTTGCAGAATTGAATGCTCAAAATAAAGATTGGGCTAACTTGAAACGCTATGAAAAAGAGAATCTTGAACTGCTGCAAGAAGAGAATTCCGGTAAGCGGGTCGTTTTTATGGGAAATTCCATTACGGAAGGTTGGGTAAACAATCATCCTGATTTTTTCAAGAAGAATGGTTATATAGGCAGAGGTATAGGCGGACAATCTTCTTATCAATTTCTTGTGCGTTTTCGTGAGGATGTAATCAATCTTTCTCCAGCGGTGGTAGTGCTCAACGCTGCAACAAATGACATTGCAGAAAATACGGGCACTTACAATGAAGACTATACTTTTGGCAATATCGTCTCGATGGTAGAGTTAGCCCAAGCTAACAACATAAAAGTAATCCTGACCACTACGCTTCCTGCTGCTGCCTTTGGCTGGAACAAGAGCATTACAGATGCACCACGAAAAATTGCCAGTTTGAATGCCCGTCTGCAGAAATATGCCAAGAAGAATCATATCCCCTTTGTAGATTATTACTCGGAGATGGTCGTTGGAGAAACGAAAGCTTTGAATCCTCAGTATACCAAGGATGGAGTGCATCCTACTTCTGAAGGGTATGATGTGATGGAAGGGTTAATTCAGAAGGTCATTGATAAGGTGCTTCGTAAATAGAAAGAATTAGGGCGAATTATATTGTTTTCTTTCAGAAAGTTTGCTTATCTTTTGTAAAATGTGTTCCTTTGCATAAAATATAATAGTATATAGGCGAGATATACAAATTTATAGAGAACCATTAGCGAGGAGGAGTTATGACAAAACTGATTTATTTATTAGGAATTGCCTTGTTGGCATTGTCTTCTTGTATCAGTAAGGATTTGTCGAAAGGCAATGATGATGATACACCGAAGGAAGAGTATGATCCGTCGTTCGATTACAACATTAGAATTGAACGTCACATTACGGTTACGGCGAAAAGCCCGAATGGAAGCCCCTCAGCCGATGTTCCGTTCAGTATCTATCTGGAGAATCCGTATGGGGAAGAAGGAAAACTTCTGGAAGATGTGTTGCCTGTTTATTCCGGTTCTACGAATGTAAGCGGCGTTATGGATGTAAAAGTGAACATTTCGAACCATGTTAAGACCGTTTATGTGGTTACTCCATACGTTGGCTATGGGCAATATATGCAGGAATGTGAGCTTGGTGACGTTATGAACCTGACATTCCAGGCCGGAAATGGATCGGATACTCGTTCCGTTTCTGCCGGAGTTCCAAATACCAGAGCAGTGGCGACCGAGATTACGCGTAATGGTACTATATACAATGCAGCCAACAATGTGTATATATTCTATGAAAAGGGATTCTTCAGTACGGGTACCAAGTTGCTTAGTGGTGATGATACAGTCGATCCGGAACTCATCACAACCCATATTGATGTGTCTGGTATTGGTAAAATTGCTGACAATTTGTTCCCGGAGCGGGAGACTGTTGATGATGAAAAATATTATTCATCCGATTATTGTACCGATTTAGTGATCGGCAAGCCGTCTTTGAGTGCTGGTGAGGAATATGAAGGAACACAGGTGTGGGTAACTTTTTTGGGGGATGGAGGCTTCTCCATTAATAATAGAAATTCCAAAAACTCGTTATGTTATTATACCTACGATACGGGAAATCCACCAACAGACATTGCTAAGCTTCATAAGACATTGCTTTTCCCGAATACGAATACTCGTAATCCCGGTTCCTATTTAGTGGGTGTTAAAGTACAGTTAATGTATTGGGACGGAAGCAAGTATACTTCTCGCTTCCCGGCGGGCAAAAGCATTGGCTGGATTATGGTTTCGGGAACTAATGGCGAGAATGTGGGGGATTTGGGTTCATTCCGTTTTTCTACTCCGGTTCTGAATGACCAGGTACCTAATACTCCATTCAACGGTCCGTATACCGGCGGCATTGCTCGTTGGTCCGAAGAGGGGCAATGTAATATTGTAGGTATGGAAAACAGATTGCATTTGGATACGGATAAAAATAATGATAAAGACTACAACGATATTTTATTTATGGTAGAATCCGATCCTATCATCAAACCGCAAGATGATGTTCCGCCTCCACCGTCGGAAGATCCCAAGGGATACGGTATTTCCGGTGTGCTGGCTTTTGAGGATAATTGGCCTGATAAGGGAGACTATGACTTCAATGATCTTGTGATTGACTATACATATACTCTTATACCGGAAACAGAGGGAGCGACAGATATACGGAAAATTGAATTAGCGTTTACTCCCAAAGCTTTAGGAGCTGCTTATAGCAGTGGTTTCGGTATACAGCTACCTATACAAAGAAGTAATGTAGCAGGTGTGGATGGTGCAACACTTGAAGATGGTACTGATGCATTGGCAACAATTATTGTCTATGATAATACGCGTTCGGCATTTGGTAATGCTGGTGGCTTTATCAATACGGAGGCAAGCTCGGGGAAGGTGGTAAGTACATCGGCGAGTGTAGTAATCCGTTTGAAAGAAACTGTATCTGATGCCGGTAACAACTTGCTTTCTAAGTTCAATCCGTTCATTTATGTCATAGACCGTTCAAAGGAAATTCATTTAACGGATATGAAGCCTACGAGTAAAGTCAATATGGATTTATTTGGAACAGGAGTAGATGTAACAAATGGAACTTCTTCAAGTTACCGTATGGCAGATATGTTCCCGTGGGCATTGGATATTCCTAATGAAACGAGTGGAAATGTGGGATGGAAATACCCGTTGGAAAGAATCTCGATTATGGAGGCTTATCCGGATTATAAAACTTGGAGTAATGTGGATGGACACAATATTACCTGGCTGGATAAAGTGAATCCGGACTGCGTTTATAACAATTAATTTTTTATTGCTTGCGATACTGCTGCGGAGACATCCCAGTCTGTTTCTTGAAGAACGTACCGAAATAAGAAGCATTGGGGAAGTTGAAGTAATTGGATATTTCCTGAATATTCTTTTGGGTATTCTTGAGCAGCGAGATACTTTTACGGATGATGGACTTGAATATCAGTTCTTGTACCGTGAACCCACTGATTGATTTGGACAATGCGGAGAGGTATTTGGGGGACAAACAAAGTTTGTCTGCATAAAATTCCACTCCGCGTTGTTCTGTATAATATTTCTCTATCAACTGAATCAGTTTCATGAATATATCGTGTTTATGCCCTACGGAGGTCTTCAGATCCAGCAGTTTGCGGTTGTAAATGGAGCAAATACGGTACGTCAATCCCAGTAACAGCAGTTTCTGTTCATAGCTGTTGAAAGTGCTTTCCTGCATCTGTAGAGTACTGTCTAATAAAGCCATATACTTCAAGACTTCTTCTTCCTCGCCGGTGTTCCATACGTAGCATGGTTCCGTTCGGAGTTGCATGTACAGGTACATGGAGACTACTGAGTTGCCCATAATATCCCGTATCGGCTCTATCTGATAAATAAGGATGAACAGTTGCAGGTCTTCCGATTCCTTGAGTACTTGGAAGAGGGATTCCTCGGGGATGAAAAGCGTTTCGCCTGCCTGGGCGGAGAATGGCTTCTGGTTGAGGGAGAATGCGAAATTTCCTTGTCGGCACACAACTAACCCCGCTCCTTTTATCAGAAACGGTTTCTTCAGGGAGGCGGGAAAAGCGCAGAGCATACCTCTTGAACTACAAATGTTTTCCTCGCATAATAGTGAATAGTCGAGGCGGGATAAGCGTTCTTGTTGAGCATCCATAACATACGATATTATAAATCCTTTTTTTGAAAACGCCGCTAAGTTAGTAGTTTTCGTTTAGGATAGGGAATAATGAGTGCAAATATCATACAAAAAAGACAAGCATACAAGGTCCAACCCGCCATTTGCTTCAGGGCGGAGAGCGTGGCCTGTACCTGAATGCGCCCTTTGGTGGATATGGCCGCCATGTTTATTGCCTCCGCTTTGCTCTTTCCCTGATATTGCATGCCCTGCACGGTTTGAGCGAACGAAGCAGATGCTTCGGGATGCAGCATGTCTACATTCTGGGCATAACGGGTGACATAGTGTTGCTGGCGTTCCTGCAATACATTGGCATACAGGGCGGCACCGATACCGGGGGCGAGTACCATACGCACGGTAAGCATGGTGCAAATCCAGGAGGAGAGGAACTTGTAAGGCATGCGTTGGGTGGCGAATGTTGGTATCAGCGAGTAAAGCATCATCATGCCTGTGGAGCGGATGATGACGGGGTATTTCATCCGTTCGTACAACCCGGCACTTTGCACCTCGAAGTACATGAACATGGCGGACAGGCCGATCAGCAGGAAGCCTGCGGCGAAAAGGTATTTGAAGTGTACGCCTTTCATGCTCAGGCCGATGGTCACGACTGTACCGATGAAGTAGCCCAGCATGCTCCAGTTGCTTAAAGTGGCATTCTGCAGATTGTCCAGCTTCATGGCTATTCCTGCAAATACGTTGACGAACATGGAGCTGGAATTCAGTACCATCAGCAGCAGATAGAATAGAAAGCCAAAGCGGATAGTGCGCAGCTTGAGCACGTCCAGTTGGTAATAGGGATTGCGGTGCGTGGCTTCCAGGTAAAGAAACAACCCGCCGCTGAGAAGGGCGCAGACGGTGGCCCATCGGATGGTAGGGTCGTCGTACCAGTCGAGTACTTTTCCGTAGGTCAGTATGTACGTGATGCAGACCAGCGGGATGCAGAAGATGGAAGCGTCGCCGAATTGCCTGAAGTTGATGGGAAAGCGTCCTGCGGGGTATTTGTGATAGGGCATCGTGATAAACAGGATGAGGATGCAGAACAGCAACAGCCCCATCATGAAGTAGTAGACATATTTCCATTCGTACTCAAAAGAGAGCCAGGCCGTGAGCGAGGTGCCTAATTGCCCCAGTATCATAAAGAACAGGTAGATGGCCGGTTGGGCGATGCTTCGCTCTATGTCTAGTTTGTCCCAGGCTGCACCGCTTGTGGGCTCGTTGCCGGGAGTGATTTTGTCGTAGGCTTCCATGTTGCCTGCATACTTGATGAGGGTGAACAGGTTGACCATCATCAATACCATCCGCAGAAAGCCCGTGAGCAGGCTGCAGAGTGCCAGGAGGAAGATGCTGTCGGTCTTGGCGCAGATGTAGCTGAAGATATACATCAGCGAGAAACCGGCAATGCACATCATCTTCTCCCTCCGGATGACCACCAGACGGTAGAGGAACGGGCAGAAAGCGGCCATGCCTATGGAAGTGGCAAAATTGGCAAACTGGATGTGTTCGGATATGATGCCCAGTCCGCTCATCATCTCGGTACTGTTGACTGAGTAAGTTCCGCCTACCGTCAGGATGGGCAGGAAGAGCAACAACAGGATAAGGATGCCCAACGGTTTGGGCACCCAGTTGTAGAAGGGGTAGTTCTTGGGGTATGAGGGCATTGTGCTTTAAAGTTTGGCTTTTACTACTACCATCATGCCTGCCACAAGCTTCTCATTCTCTTCTTTGGAAAGGTTGGTGAAGTCGATGCGGACGGGTATGCGTTGCTGTATCTTTACGAAGTTGCCGGCTGAGTTGTCGGTAGGAACCAGTGAGTACTTGGAGCCGGTTGCTCCTGAGATGGCCGTCACTTTCCCGCTGAACTTCTTGTTGCTGATGGCATCTACGGTGATGACTACTTCTTGGCCGAGGCGCAGGTTCTCGATTTGTGTCTCTTTGTAGTTGGCAACGATCCATTTCTGCGTATCGGGTAAGATGTAGGTGATGGTCTGTCCGGCTGTGATGTACTGCCCCTCTTCCAGTGCCCGGCGTCCCAGTTTGCCGTCGCAGGGGGCTGTGACGACGGTATACGACAGGTTCAGCCGAGCCATGTCGAGTGCTGCTGTGGTCCGCTCGATGGCAGCTTCTGTGCTCTCGCGGCGGTGCGACACTTCGTTTACTCCCGAGAAGGCGGCCTTCTGCTGGCGTTTCGTGGCTTCCAGCTTCTTGCGGGTGGCTTCGTATTCGGTTTCTATCTGTTCCAGTTGTATGGGGGTGGCTGCTTTCCGTTTCAGCAGGTTCTGATAGCGTTGGCGGTCCTTCTCCAGCTTGGCGAGGCGGATTTCTATTTCGGAGATGGAGGCGTCGTACACGGAGGCGGTGGTCTGCGTGGTTTGCAGGGTGGCGCCGATGACCGTGGCGCCGGCTTGTGCGTCCTTCAGGGCGGCTTCGGCTTCCATGACGCGGATTTTATACTCGCGGTCGTCCAGCACAAGCAGGGTGTCTCCTTTGTGCACTTCCTGATGCTCGGTGAAATAGATCTTCTTGATGTAGCCCGAGGCACGCAGGTTGACGGGGGAGATGTATTGTTCTATCTGTGCGTCGTTACTGGTTTCGGTCCGTTTGTAGTCCAGGAAGAGGCAGACGATTTGAATCACTCCCCAGGCCATGATGGCTATTCCCAGCAGGCTGACTACGATTTGCCAACGGCGCAGTTTTCTTAACTTTTTTGCTTTCTCCTGATGTGTGTTCAGGGTAGAGCTGTTGTTTTCCATTGTTTCCATATTCTGATTTCTTTGATTCTGTATGTTATTTGACTAATGATTCTATTTGTCCGGTCAGCTTCAGCAACATCAGGTTGGTGATGCGGTAGTTGTAGTGTGCGCTGATGTAGTTGTTCTGTGCTTCGCTCATCCGCATTTCGTCCTGCAGGACGTCGGTCATGGAGGTGATTCCTTCGCGGTACTGGTCCATCGTGACGGCATATACATCTTCGGCTAGCAGGTAGTTGTCTTTCTGCTTCTTGAAGTTCCGCTGGTTGTTCAGCAGGTCATTGGTGGTGTTCAGGTACTGGGTCTGCAGGTTCTTGCGGGTGTCTTCTAGCGTCAGCTTGATGTTTTCTATGTCGATGATTGCCTTCTTCGTCTTGTATCGCTTGTCCAGTCCGTCGAAGATGGGGACACGCAGGGACAGTCCCAGGCCATAGGAGCGGTACCAGTGGCCGGAGGGGCCGGAGTGGAACCAGTGATAGGCTTTGTCTGTGAATGCGGAGAAGCCCCAGTTGCCCGTCAGGCTCAGCGAGGGGATGTAGCCGTTGCTTATCAGCTTTTTCTGTTGTTCGGCCAGCTGCTTTTGCGATTGCAGCAGTTGGAGTTCGTACAGGTTTTCCGACAGTCCGGTCAGGGCGGCGGGGGTGATGCTTTCGGTGTGTACGGGTGTCAGGGCGATGCGTTGTTCTGCCGGATAGTCGATGATATATTTCAGCAGGTTCAGTTGCTGTTCCAGCATTGCCTGGGCGTTGTCATACTGCACTTTCAGGTTTTCCAGGTTGATGCTGACGCGCTTTACGTCGACTTCCATCGCCATGCCGTTGTCGTAGAAGGCGAGGGTGATTTCCTTCAGTTCTTCCAGGCGGGTGATGTTGGCTTTTATCAGGGCGATCTGTTCGGCGGTGACTTGTCCCAGGTAGTACATCTTGCAGATTTGCAGGATGAGGTCTTCGCGGGCTTTTTCGTAAGAGAGCCGGTTCGTTTCGTCCATGGTTTTGGCGATGTAGAGGGTGGTGTAGAGGGTTTGGTTATAGAGCGGCAGTTGGAGCTGCAGGCCGGTGTTGGCGCTATATTGCAGGGTGTGGGTCACGTTGTAGGGTGTTCCGTAGGCCGATCCGTCGGTGACCGATACCGGAGGGTCGATGTTGTCGCTGTAGTTGGCGAAGCCGTTGATTTGGGGCAACAGCTTCGCCCGGTTCTCGGAGATGCCGTACTTGCCTTTCTGTATCTCTTTCCGCTTGCTTTGCAGGGAAAGGTTGCTCTCAATGCCTATTTGGAGACAATCCTCCAAGGCCAACGTATCTTGTGCGTAGAGGTGCACGGCGGGCAGGCAGAGAAAAGAAAAAATGAACAGTAGTTTTCTCATAACAGGAAGTTTAATTTTGAGGACAAAGTTAGCGGTTATCGGCAGAAAGAATCTGTCCATATATCAACTGATAGTGTTTATATTTTCCTTTAATGAGGGGGAGGATGAGGGCACTCTGTAGTCGGTTGAAAATGGAGGCGCCTCCCGTTTCAAATGCAAGCCGCGCTGAATTTATATGCCTTCCCGGTAGCTGTCATTAAATCTTTTTTATACTTTTGTAAGTTGACTAATTCTAAAACAGTATGAATAAGAAACTCTTTCTATCCTTATTTCTTTTAGCCGGTGTGCCCGCATTGCTTTCTGCTGCGGACGAGGCACGTTTGTTGCGTTTCCCGGCTACGAACGGCAGTGAGATTGTTTTCTCATTTGCAGGCGATTTGTACAAAGTACCCGTTTCGGGTGGCGAGGCACAGCGCCTGACTTCGCACGTGGGTTACGAAATGTTTCCTCGTTTCTCGCCCGATGGCAAGACGATTGCTTTTACGGGACAGTATGATGGCAATACCGAAGTGTACACCATCCCCTCTACAGGTGGCGAACCGCAACGCCTGACCTATACGGCAACGAATGCCCGCGATGATCTGGGTGATCGCATGGGTCCCAACAACATCGTAATGGCCTGGACGCCTGACGGAAAACAGATCGTGTATCGCAACCGCATCAGTTCCAGTTTCGATGGTAAACTTTATTCCGTGAACCATGAAGGTGGTATGCCCGATGTCATTCCTTTGCCCGAGGGTGGCTTCTGTAGCTACTCGCCCGACGGAAAACTGTTGGCTTATAACCGTACGATGCGTGAATTCCGCACCTGGAAATACTATAAAGGCGGTATGGCCGACGATATCTGGATCTACAATCCCGACAAGAAGTCGGTAGAGAATATCACGAACAACGTTGCCCAGGACATCTTCCCCATGTGGATAGGCGACGATATTTTCTTCCTTTCCGACCGCGACCGTACGATGAACATCTTCGTCTACAACACGAAGACCCGGCAAACGGCAAAGGTGACCAATTTCACCGAATACGATGTCAAGTTTCCGAGCGCTTCCGGCCATACTATCGTGTTCGAGAATGGCGGATATATCTATAAGATGGATGCCGCTACCCGTCGGCCGGAGAAAGTGAACATCAGCCTGGCTTCCGACAACATATATGCTCGCAGCGCTATGAAGAACGGAGCCGATTATATTACTTCCCTCAGCAGTTCTCCGGACGGAGAGCGGATTGCGATTACGGCGCGCGGCGAAGTCTTTAATGTCCCGGCCACAAAGGGCGTGACCAAGAACATCACTCGCAGCCCGGGTGCGCATGAACGTGATGCGCAATGGTCGCCCGATGGAAAGCTCATTGCTTATATCTCGGATGCTACCGGAGAAACGGAAATCTATCTTCAGGATGCTGCAGAGGGCAATCCGGTACAACTGACGAAGAACAATGATACATATATCCGTGGTTTTGAATGGAGCCCGGACAGCAAAATGATTGTTTATACCGACCGTAAGAATCGGATTAATCTGCTGGATGTAGCTTCACGCCAGATAACTACGTTGCTGCAAGACCCGCTGGGCGAACCGCGCGGCGTAACGTTCTCACCGGACAGCAAATGGTTGACTTATGTTCGTACGGGAGATAATGATATCTCGGTAGTGTATGTTTACGATCTTGCCGGAAAGAAAGAACATGCGGTAACCGATAAGTGGTATAACTCTTCTGCACCGGTGTTCAGCACAGATGGCAAGTACTTGATATTCTCGTCGGCTCGCGACTTCAACCCGACATACGGTCAGTTGGAATGGAACCATGTTTATAATAATATGTCCGGAGTTTATCTTGCACTGTTGTCTAAAGAAACTCCTTCGCCTTTCCTGCAGAAAGATGCCGTGGTGGGCGGTGATAAGAAAGACGAAGCATCGAGACCTGCCGCCGACAAAGCTGCCGGGAAAAAGGATGCAAAAGCCGAAACGGCTCCTGTTGCCCTCGTGAAGTTCGATCCAGAAGGTATTGCCGAGCGTATCATTAAGCTGCCTGTTCCCGCTTCGTACTATGGAAATTTCTATTCGGACGGAAAGAAGGTCTACTATCAGACGCGTGGCGGAATAAAAGTCTTCGACTTGGATGCACAAAAAGAAGAAACCGTTGCCGAGGGGGGGAGGATGTCTGTTGCTCCGGGCAACAAGAAGGCTTTGTTCTATAAGGATAACAATGTTTATATCACTGACATCCCCGGAGGGAAAGTTAATCTGACGAATCCTGTTAATCTTGATAATATGTCCATCACGATTGATTATCCCAAGGAGTGGGCCCAAATCTTCGATGAGGCTTGGCGTGCTTATCGCGACGGTTTCTATCAGGAGAATATGCATGGTGTGGACTGGAAAGCTATCAAGCAGAAATATGCCGTGTTGCTGCCATACGTGAAGACACGTCTCGATCTGAACTATATCATTGGCGAGATGATAGGTGAATTGAACTGCGGTCATGCCTATGTCAACCCCGGTGAAACGGACAGGCCGATACGTATCAATACCGGATTGCTGGGTGCCGAGGTCTCTGCCGACAAGAGTGGCTTCTTCCGCCTGGATAAGATTCTCGCCGGAGCTTCTTGGAACAAAGAACTACGTTCACCGCTTACGGAACCGGGCATTGAGGCCAAAGAAGGAGATTACATTGTAGCTATTGATGATATCCCTACCAATTCGGTGAAGAATCTATATGCCTTGCTGGTGGGTAAAGCCGGTGTGCCGACGGAGATTTCTCTGAACAGCAAGCCACAGCTGGCAGGGGCACGGAAGATTGTCATCAGTCCGATTGAAGATGAATATCCTCTTTACCATTATAATTGGGTGCAGAATAATCTGAAGAAGGTGGATGAGATTTCAAAAGGCCGTATCGGCTATATCTACATTCCTGATATGGGTCCGGAAGGTCTGAATGAATTTGCCCGTTACTTTTATCCCCAGCTCGATAAGGAAGGCTTGATTATAGACGACCGTGCTAATGGCGGAGGTAATGTTTCTCCAATGATTCTGGAACGTCTGTCTCGCGAACCTTACCGCATGACTATGCGTCGTGGTTCCATCAAGACAGGTACTGTACCTGATGCCGTACAAGTCGGTCCTAAAGTTTGTCTGATTAATAAATATTCTGCTTCCGACGGTGATCTCTTCCCTTGGGGCTTCCGTGCACTCGGGCTTGGTAAGTTGATTGGAACGCGTACTTGGGGTGGAATTATCGGTATCAGTGGCCCGCTTCCTTATATGGATGGTACGGATATCCGTGTTCCTTTCTTTACGAGCTACGATGCTAAGACTGGGGAGTGGATTATCGAAAATCACGGTGTCGATCCGGATATCTTGATTGATAATGATCCGATCAAAGAATGGAACGGTGAAGATGAACAGCTGAATAAAGCTATTGAAGAGGTGATGAAGGAGTTGCAAAACCGCAAGCCGTTGCCTCCTGCACCGGCTCCGAGAGATTTCAGTAAATAACTACGACCTCTTTGCTTGCTGCTGAATAACGAGAGAAGTATATTAATTCTCCTCTTCCCTCTTGGGGGAGGAGAATTACTGATACATACCTGGTATGGGGAGGGAAATGAACTTGATAGAGTCTGTATTAGTCTTTTTATATAATGTAGAAATAGGAAGTTGAGAGGAGGTCTATTACTATGAAGAAACTAAATAGTGGAACAAGGTTATCCTTTTTTTAGCTTTTTGTATTCTTTGGGAGGCATTCCCATGATTTTATTGAATAGCCGTGAGAAATAATAAGGGTCTTCAATGCCGATTTTGTAACAGACCTGATTGATTTTTATATTCGTAAAGTCTAATAAAAAGCAAGCTTGTTGTATTTTAAGCATATTGAAATATACCAAAGGTGCATATCCGGTTCGTTGGCTGAATAATGCTGAAAAATAGGAAATGGAGTAACCCGTATGTTTGGCTATTTCCTTTAAGGTAAGTTTTCTTTCGATATTTTCCTTCATATAGTGTATCGTCTCAGTGATTATATCTGTGGTATTCGAATCTTGTTGAATAGCTTCCCTATATTGCTGGAGGTATCTCAATGTACCAAGGTAATGGTGAAAAATGGAACAGGCATATAACAGGTTCTCATGGCTGTAACCCATTTCCAATGTATGCAGAATCTCTTCAAACATGTCTATCCGGTTGTTTATCCGTGAATGTATTCCCGGCTTTATTTCCATAGGATACAACTGCTGTGTGGAGAAGTAGGGAGCAAGTTTTCCTTTGAAATGAATCCAATAGATGGTCCATGGAGAATCATCCGCAGAACCATAAGAATGAGGAATCCCGGTAGGCAAGATGAAGTATTCATTGGCATTCACGGTATACCTTTTTCCATTTAACTGATACCATCCTGTTCCTTCATAACAATAGATAAATACATATTGTGAAATGGCCTCTTTTCGTTCGATAAAATGGAATTTGGCTTTGGGATAATAGCCTATATCTGTAATATGCAGGCAAGCTGATATGGGATTTTCTTCCATTTCACGCACAATAAATTGTGGGAGAACTATTGCCCTTTCACCGCTGAATCCATCTTTTTTTTTAATCATAGTATTAATATTAAGAGTTTTATTATTGTTTTGATTGTTTTTTGTATAATAGAGGAGTAATTTAATGCAGCAAATATATATTATATAAATGAAACCAGTCTGTTATTGCTGAATTTTAACACTATACATGTATAAGTCCTTCTTTTTTATCTTTATTGATTGATACTGTTTTTTGTTTGCGTCATAAAATGGTCCAGCTTTATACTTTTTTTCTCTATTTTTTGTATAGGGGATATTTGCTTTCTTTGCAGCAATTTTTATAGGTATATTATGGGAAAGAATAATGTTTATTTGTTGTTAATTTGTATGGTATCGGCCATGGGCGGATTGCTGTTTGGTTATGATTGGGTAGTAATCGGAGGTGCCAAGATTTTTTATGAGCCTTTTTTTAGTATGGAAGGTTCACCAGCACTTAGGGGTTGGGCAATGAGTAGTGCTTTAGTAGGGTGTCTGGTCGGAGCGTTGCTTTCTGGAAGTTGGAGTGATCGTTATGGCCGGAAGAAAATGTTGATTATTGCATCGGTCTTATTTGTATTGTCAGCTTATGGAACAGGTGCCATTAATGGTTTCAGTTGGTTTATTCTTTATAGGATTATAGGCGGATTTGGCATCGGAATCGCATCTAATATCTCTCCTGTATATATTGCGGAAGTGGCGCCGGCTTCAGTTCGTGGAAAATTTGTTTCTTTAAATCAATTGACAATTGTATTGGGTATATTAATGGCGCAACTGGCTAATTGGCAAATAGGAGCGCATTATACGGCAGATATGGTGACCCTTAGCGTAGAAAGTGTGGAGTGGGCTTGGAGATGGATGTTTTGGGGAGAATTGGTACCTGCGGGATTGTTTTTTATTCTTGCGTTTATGATACCGGAAAGTCCTCGTTGGCTGGCAGCAAATAAAAAGGTTGATAAAGCTCAAGCTATATTGTCGCGTGTCGGTGGAAACAATTATGCGGTACAGACCTTGTTGGAGATGTCACAATTGGTTGTGGAGCAAAAAGAAAAAAACAGCTGGAAGCAGCTTTTTCATCCCTCGGTCAGGAAAGTACTGATAATTGGTGTAGTGTTGGCTGTCTTTCAGCAATGGTGTGGCATTAATGTTATATTTAACTATGCGCACGAAATATTTTCTGCGGCCGGTTATGAGGTCTCTGATGTACTGATGAATATTGTAGTGACGGGTGTGACTAATGTTATTTTTACGTTTGTGGCCATATACACTGTCGACAAATGGGGGCGGCGAAGCCTTATGTTTGTTGGTTCTATTGGGCTGGCATTTATTTATGTCATTTTAGGAACATGTTACTATCTGGAAATGAGCGGATGGCCCATGTTACTACTTGTAGTAATGGCTATTGCATGTTATGCTATGTCGTTGGCTCCTGTTGTTTGGGTAGTACTCTCTGAGATCTTTCCTGTAAGAATTCGTGGAATGGCGATGGCTCTCTCAACATTTTTCTTGTGGGTAGCATGTTTCTTGCTTACATATACATTCCCTATTCTCAATAATTGGGTAGGAGCAGCTGGTATATTCTGGCTATATGGTGGTATTTGTTTAGCTGGTTTTTTGTTTATCCGTTCTAACTTACCTGAAACCAAAGGGAAAACATTGGAAACGCTGGAAAAAGAATTAATAAAATAAAATACAAAAATATGACTGAAAATGTAAAGGTTTGGGAGGAAGATGTACTTCTCCCTACTTATGCTGTTGGCAAAGCTGAAAAGAATCCTATGTTCCTGGAAAAACGTGTATATCAGGGAAGCAGTGGAGTTGTTTATCCATATCCGGTTATTGAAAAGATTGAAGATACTTGTAGGGAACAATGTTATCATGCCGTTTATCTGGAAAATGAATATATCAAAGTTATGATTCTGCCTGAATTAGGCGGACGTGTCCAAATGGCATATGACAAAATAAAGCAACGTCATTTTATTTATTATAATCATGTGGTCAAGCCAGCTTTGGTGGGACTGACGGGACCATGGATTTCCGGAGGTATTGAGTTCAACTGGCCGCAGCATCATCGTCCCAGTACTTTTTTGCCGATTGATTATTATATTGAGAAGAAAGAAGATGGTAGTGCGATAGTGTGGGTTAGCGAGAGAGAACGCATGTTTCATCAAAAGGGCATGGCTGGTTTCACTTTACGCCCGGGATGTGCCAGACTTGAAATTCAAGGGAAAGTATATAATCCGACCCCATTCCCTCAGACTTTCTTATGGTGGGCCAATCCGGCCGTTGCAGTGAATGAGCATTATCAGTCGGTATTTCCGGGAGATGTAAATGCGGTTTTTGATCATGGTAAACGTGATGTTTCCCGTTATCCTATTGCTACGGGGACTTATTACAAGATGGACTATTCCGCGGGAGTGGACATTTCTCGATATAAGAATATTCCGGTACCTACTTCTTATATGGCTATACATTCCAAATATAATTTTGTAGGCGGATATGAGAATGATTCCCGTGCGGGGGTATTGCATGTGGCCAATCATCATGTGTCACCGGGTAAGAAACAGTGGACATGGGGTAATGGTGACTTTGGCCAAGCATGGGATCGTAATTTAACGGATACGGATGGTCCGTATATCGAATTGATGGCGGGTGTCTATACGGACAATCAACCCGACTTTACTTGGTTGCAACCTTACGAAGAAAAAACATTTGTACAATATTTTATTCCATATAGGGAGCTAGGTGTAGTAAAGAGTGCTTCTGAAAATATACTGATGAATATTGAGGCAGAAGGTGACTGTACTTTTTTAAAAGTGTTTACGACGTCAAAACAGGCGAATCTTCATATAGTAGTAATCCAATCAGAAAATTCTATTCTTGATGTTGTCAGGGATATTACTCCTGAAAAATATTTAAAAGAGAAGATTGAGATTATATATCTGAAAGATGTACATATCTCAATTTTTGACCAAAGAGGAAAATTGTTACTGGAGTGGAGACCGGAATCTGAAGAAATAAAGGAAGTTCCGGAAGCGGCTAAGGCCGCTTTGGATCCTAAAGATATCCAAACTACAGAAGAATTATATCTGACAGGGTTGCACCTTGAGCAATATCGCCATGCTACATATGCAGCTACAGATTATTATCAGGAAGCTCTATATAGAGATCCGAGCGATGTGCGCAATAATAATGCTTTGGGATTATGGCTGTTGCGTAAGGGACAGTTTGCTAAGGCAGAGCCTTATTTGAGGCAGGCAGTGAAGACATTAACTGCAAAATCTCCGAATCCTTATGATGGAGAACCTTTGTATAATTTGGGACTTTCTCTGAAATATCAGGGGAGGCTTGCAGAGGCATATGATTATTTTTATAAAGCTTGCTGGAACGCGGCATGGCAAGATGTAGGCTATTATTCGTTGGCTCAGATATCCGTGGCACGGAGAGATTGGGAGAATGCTCTGTACGAGATAGACAAATCTTTGGTGCGAAATTGGTGCAATCTGCGAGGTAGGCATCTGAAGACCATTGTTTTGCGTCATTTAGGAGAGAGAGAGAAGGCTTTGGCGCTGATAGAAGATTCTCTTTCCTATGACCGTTTTAACTTTGGATGTAGTTTTGAGAAATACCTTATTACTGAAGATGAAAAGGACTTGCATTCGCTGTTGTTGCAGATGCGTAGTGAGAGTCATAATTATGGAGAACTTGCTCTGGATTATGCTTCATGCGGATGCTGGGAGGAAGCTATAAAGGTGGTGGATGCCGCTATTGATTTTTCAGTTTTACAACCTACTCTGCTATATTATTATAAAGCATGGTTTTTATTTCAATTAGGTAGGAAAGAAGAAGCTATAACAGTGGCGAAGTTGGCTGAAAAACAATCTCCTGACTATTGTTTCCCGAATACATTGGAAGCTATATTGGCTTTTCAAGTGGTCGTTGAACTCATAGGGAAAGCGTCTAAGGCATTGTATTATCTCGGTAATTTGTGGTATGATAAGCGCCAGTATGCAGAGGCTGTGGCTGCATGGGAGAAATCGATTGAGCAAGATTCGAAATTTCCTACTGTTTTCAGAAATCTATCGTTAGCATACTTCAATAAGTTAGATAAGAAGCAAGAGGCTGTAGGGCTGCTGGAAAAGGCCTTCTACTTGGATATGAATGACGCTCGTATATTGATGGAGCTGGATCAGTTGTACAAACGCTTGAATCGTCCGCATAAAGAACGTTTGGCTTTGTTGGATGCTCATAAAGAAATTGCATTTTCACGAGATGACCTTTATTTGGAATATGTGACTTTGCTGAACCAGTTAGGCCGTTATGAAGAGGCCCTTCACCTGATTGATACTCGCCAATTTCATCCCTGGGAAGGAGGCGAAGGTAAGGTTCCGGCTCAATATCAGTTGTGCCGTGTAGAATTGGTAAAAGAATATTTGAAATCCAAAGAGTATAAAAGAGCCTTGCAGTTGATAGACGAATGTTTCACATATCCTCATAATTTGGGTGAAGGCAAGCTGCAAGGGGCACAAGAGAATGATTTTAATTATTATAAAGGATGTATATTGCAAGCGATGGGACATGAGGATGAAGCGCGGCTTTTCTTTCAAAAGGCTTGTGCAGGAAATAGCCAACCTGTTGCAGCAATGTATTACAATGACCAGAAGCCTGATAAAATATTCTATCAAGGACTGGCTTTGTTGAAGTTGGGTGATGAAGGAAAGGCACGTGGTTGTTTCAACCGTTTGATTGATTTTGGTGAGAAACATCTGTTTGATGTCTTTAAGATGGATTATTTTGCAGTGTCTCTCCCTGATTTGCAGATTTGGGAAGACAATATGGATAAGAAAAACCGTATCCATTGCAACTATTTGATGGGACTTGGTCATTTAGGGCTTGGCCACGTAGAGAAGGCGAAAACTTATTTTAAGATTGCGTCTGAATTGGATAACAACCATCAAGGTGTACAGGTACATAATGAAATGATTAATGAATAGTAACTTTTTGATAAATGAATAATATGGGTAAGCTGAGAGCCGGTTTGTTTTTATTGTTTTTGTGTCCTTTTCTTGTAGAGGCCAAAGAGGTTAAATTAGCCTCTCCAAATAAGGTGCTGCATGCCGAGGTTTCTATAGATGAACATGTTTCTATACGTGTTCTGCAAAATGAGGATGTTCTGTTTGCAGTTCGTGACATTTATTTGAATACGGATCAGGGATATATTCCCGAAAAGTTGCCGAAGGTACGTTCTGTCAAGAAGAAAGCTGTTGATAGGATGGTTGTTCCCGAGATAAAGGAGAAACGCTCAGTTATTGCAGAACATTACAATGAGGTATCCTTGTTGTTTGCTGATAAGACAAGATTAGAAATCCGTCTATATGACGAGGGAATGGCTTATCGTATGTCAACTAATCGTAAAGGGGAATTGACCATTTTTGATGAAGCTGCCGATTTTGTATTTGCCCCTTCTTCCACGGTATTCTTTCAGCAAGATTCTAACATGAACAGTGATTATGAGGCTCCATATGTAGAACAAAAGATTCAAGACATAGAGCAGGGTGTCACAGGAAACTATCCGGCTTTGGTAAAGGTGCCGTCGGGCACAAACATACTTTTGCTGGAATCCGATTTGCAGGATTATCCTTGCTTGTGGCTTGAAAAAGGAAGCCAGAATCTGAATGCACATTTTTGGAATTATCCCAAGACATATAATGTCAAAGGTAATTCAAAAAATAGAAGGCAAATCGTTTCTTGTGAGGATTATATAGCTAAGACAAGCGGAAAAAGAACTTTCCCCTGGCGTGTGTTTGCTGTGGCTCAGGAAGATAAGGACTTGATGAACAATCAGTTGGTATACCTGCTGGCACCTGAGTGTCAGATAGAGGATCCTTCGTGGATAAAGCCTGGGTGGGTAACTTTTGACTGGTGGGCACGTCGTGGCTTGTACAATGTGGATTTCAAGGCAGGCATTAATACCGCAACTGCTAAATATATGATTGACTTTGCTGCCGATTTTGGTATTCGCTATTTCTTGTTTGATGATGGTTGGACTTATAAGGAAGATTTGACAAAGACCATTGCCGGCCTTGATATGAAAGAGGTGGTAGATTATGCAACATCAAAAGGTGTAGATGTGATGCTTTGGGTGACTTATGACTTGTTTGACAGTCAGATGGATGTAGCATTGGCTAAGTTCTCCGAATGGGGAATCAAAGGACTGAAGATTGATTTCATTAACCGCTCAGACCAGGATGTGTCAAACTTCTATTGGAGAGCTGCACAGAAGGCGGCTGAGTATAAAATGGTACTTGATTTTCATGGAGCCTATCGCCCCGATGGCTTGAGAAGAGCTTATCCTAATGTTCTGACTAGAGAAGCTCTGGTTGAGTTTGAGCAAAACGGAGGAACCTATAAGGACAATCCCGACAACCGTCTTATACTTCCTTTCATCCGTAATGTTGCTGGGCCGATGGATTATATTCCTGGTACAATGAACAATGCTACCAAGAAGTCATTCCGTTTTAACCATGACACTCCGATGGGGCAAGGAACCAGGGCGCACTTCATGGCCATGGCTGTCATTGCAGAAAGTCCTATGCAAATGCTGCCTGATCCGCAATCTGATTATTATCGGGAAGCGGAATGTACCAAGTTTTTAGTCAATATTCCTGTAGAGTGGGATGAGTTGGTGACATTGGATAGTAAAATAGGTGATTATGTGGCTATGGCCCGTAAATATGGCGACTCATGGTATGTGGCTGCTGTTACTGATTGGGCTTCAAGAGAAATGAAACTGGACTTAAGTTTCCTGCCTAAAGGTAAAAAGTATAAGATGGAGGTTTTCCGAGATGGTGCCAATGCGGATATTCGTGCCATCGATTACAAACATGAGTTTATGGAAGTTGAAGGAGGAGAAATATTGAATGTGTCCTTGGCATCCGGTGGCGGTTGGGTCGCAAGAATTTCTGCTTTATAATAAATGGCTTATTTTTAAGGATATGAATAGATTATTTAGACGTACTAAGTCGATTTTTGTAATTTTGTTGACAATAGTACATGTCATAGGTTGTTCGGAAAAAGAGCAACTTCCTCAGAAAAAGTGTGTATTTGCTTTTTATTATAATTGGTATGGTAATACTGAATTTAATGGAAAAGAAGTACATTGGGAACATGGCGTGATAAAGAATGCTGGTTATAAAGGTGTTGCCGATGAAATCAAAGGAAAAGATAATCTTGCGACCAATTTTTATCCGGAACTGAAAAATTACAGCAGTACTGACCCTGCGATAATTGCACGTCACATGGATATGATGACAAAGGCTAAGATCGATGTGGTAGTTGTTACTTGGTGGGGAGCGAATGATTTTGGCTCTCCTGCTTTACCGGTATTGTTCGATGAGGCTGCAAAACATGACATGAAAGTTTGTTTCCACATAGAACCTTATGGGGGACGTGGTGCAGAGAGCCTTCGTGCAAATATTGCAGATTTGACAAAGCAGTTCGGTTCGCACCCGGCATTTTACCGTATGGATGGAAAGCCTTGCTTCTTTATCTATGACTCTTATCTGACTCCTGCTTCCGAATGGGCTCGTATCTGCCATCCGGAAGGTGACCTCACTATCCGTGGAACAGAATTGGACTCTAAGATTATAGGTCTGTGGGTAAAGGATAAAGAACAGGATTATTTTCTGGAGTCCGGTCTCGATGGTTTCTATACCTACTTTGCCGCTACCGGATTTACTTACGGTTCTACTCCGGCCAACTGGAAAGGTATGCAGGAGTGGGCTGTTCGGAATGAAAAGATTTTCGTTCCTTGTGTGGGTCCCGGTTATATCGATACCAGAGTACGTCCTTGGAATACGGCAACTACGCGTGATCGTGAGGATGGGAAATATTATACAGATATGTTTCAGGCAGCAATGGAAACCGGAACGCCCTACATTGGTATCACTTCGTTTAACGAGTGGCATGAGGGAACCCAGATAGAATCGGCCGTGCCTTTCAAGAGCGATGGTTTTGAGTATCTCGACTATTCTCCACTTGCACCTGACTATTATTTAACCCGTACAGCAGAATTAGTATCAACATGGAAATGAATAAGGTAAAGAGAATATTGGTTCTTACTTCCATCCTATTTTTTACTTGCCACTTTTGTATGGCAGGTGGAAATCGTGATTACGTAGAATATGTAAACCCATTGATGGGTTCGCAATCTGTGCATTCCTTTTCTACCGGTAATACTTACCCAGCTATAGCTACTCCTTGGGGAATGAATTTCTGGACTCCACAGACCGGAAAGATGGGAGACGGATGGGCTTATACCTATACCGATACTAAAATCAGGGGGTTCAAACAGACCCATCAGCCTTCACCTTGGATTAATGATTACGGTCAGTTTGCGGTGATGCCTATGGTGGGACGGCCGGAATTTGATGAAGAACGTCGTGCCAGCTGGTTCGGGCATAAAGCTGAAACAGCAAAACCCTATTATTATAGTGTTTATTTGGCAGAACATGATGTGGTGGCTGAGATCGCTCCTTCAGATAGAGCAGCGGCTTTTCGCTTTACTTATCCGGAGCATGATTGCTCATATGTTGTAATTGATGCCTACGATAAAGGGTCATATATCAAAGTTGAACCGGAACAAAAAAGAATAGTCGGCTATTCTACCCGCAATAGTGGCGGGGTGCCCGATAATTTCCGTAACTGGTTTGTGCTAGAGTTTGAACGTGATTTTGAGTTTGTGAACACTGTGGCCGAAAATACGGCTTTCGGGACATTGGAGCAGAACGGCAACCATGTGGGTGCTATTGTTGGTTTCAAAACATGCAAGGGTGAGCAGATTCAAATGAAGGTGGCTTCTTCGTTCATCAGTCTGGAACAGGCGCTGTTAAATTTGCAAGAGGTGAAGGGGCGTACTTTCGATCAAGTCTGTCAGACTGCGAAGGACAAATGGAATGATGTGTTGGGTCGTGTTGAAGTAAGTGGTGGTACAGATGATGAGTTGAAAACCTTTTATACCTGTTTGTATCGTTCCACTTTGTTTCCCCGGAAGTTCTATGAATTGAATGAGCAGGGAGAAGCTTATCATTATAGTCCTTATAATGGTAAGGTGCTGCCTGGATATATGTATACGGATACAGGTTTTTGGGATACCTTTCGCTGCCTTTTTCCGTTGTTGAATCTGATATATCCTTCAGTCAATAAGGAAATTCAGGAAGGGCTGCTCAATGTTTATAAAGAGAGTGGCTTTTATCCAGAATGGGCAAGTCCCGGTCATAGGGACTGCATGGTGGGGAATAACTCTGCCTCGGTGATTGCAGATGCTTATCTGAAAGGCGTAAAGGTTGATGATGTGGAGACTCTTTATGAAGGGTTGACAGCTACTGCCAATAAGGAGCATCCGACGGTAAAGTCTACCGGACGTTGGGGGTGTGAATACTATAACCGTTTGGGCTATGTGCCCTACAATGTGGGGATCCGGGAGAATGCTGCACGTACACTTGAGTATGCCTATGATGATTGGTGCATTTACCGTTTGGCAAAAGCCTTGGGGCGTCCTCAATCTGAGATTGATTTATACGCAAAGCGTGCTATGAATTATAAGAACCTTTTTGATACGGAGACTTCTCTGATGCGAGGTCGTAATGAAGACGGTCGCTTTTCAATACCGTTCTCTCCTTTCAAATGGGGCGATGCTTTCACGGAAGGGAATGCATGGCACTATACTTGGTCTGTATTTCATGATCCTCAGGGATTGATAGACCTTATGGGCGGGAAACATAAGCTTGTCTCCATGCTGGATTCAGTATTTATAGTTCCGCCAGTTTTTGATGAAAGTTATTATGGTAGCGTTATCCATGAAATACGGGAGATGCAAGTGATGAATATGGGTAACTATGCCCATGGCAACCAGCCGGTACAGCATATGATTTATTTGTATAATTATGCCGGGGCACCTTGGAAAGCGCAAATGTGGCTTCGTCAAGTGATGAATAAGTTCTATGCACCTACTCCTGATGGCTATTGTGGGGATGAAGATAATGGACAGACTTCTGCTTGGTATGTCTTTTCGGCTCTTGGATTTTATCCGGTATGTCCCGGTTCAGGTCAGTATGTGTTGGGAACTCCCCTTTTTCGTAAGGCTGTGATTCATTTGGAGAATGGAGAAGATGTAACAATCAATGCTCCGGAAAGTAGTATGACTAATTGCTATATTGATGAATTAAAGATTGACGGTAAGAAATACAGGAAGAATTATTTGGAGCATAATAAGATGATTCAAGGTATGAGGATGGATTATCGTATGTCTGCTCAGCCTGATATGGAGAGAGGTACAGCGGATTCGGATGCTCCCTATTCATTTTCGTTGGAAAAGAAATAAGGTTTAAAGGATAATATTGTTTTCAGAATTGCATGTATTGAGATGATTTGGCTCTTTTTTTCTGTATGGGGAAGGAAAGAGCCAATCTTTTTGCTTTACATTCTGATGGATGGTGCAAGTTCCCGTTTTGTTCGGCACCGAGAAGGAAGTGCTTCCCCGGTGTCGGAGGTGGGGCTCTCCGGTGGCAAGCCCTTCGTTGCCCGGTGGCGAAGAAGTACTTGCTCTGAGATGTATCTGGAGCAGGATTAAAAAGATAAACAATACTTGATTGAAAGCTTACATCCTTTTTCAATTTTTAGATTCCGACATGTTTTTACTCTATATGGTATAAGTGTAGAGTAGATGAATGTTTCTTTTTGTTCATAATAAGATTGTCTATCTTTTAAAAAAATAGTCTATTGTGTTACGTGCTGTGTTTCTCTATTTTTGTACTTGTTAAAAGGAACGCGTTATAACGACTTTAATGATACATAGTTTGCTTAATTTTTAAATCTTATTTTATGAAATGTTTTAATTGTATGAAGCGAAACAAATTTCTATATTTGTTTTGTTTAGCATGGGTTTTATCCGTTATACCTATGTTTGCTCAAAACATGAGTGTCAAAGGGTATGTGTTTGATAAAACAACTGGTGAACCTTTGATTGGAGCAACAGTCCTTCAAAAGGGAACACAAAATGGTGTTGTAACTGATGTTGATGGTAATTTTGTGCTGACTCTTCCAGTAAATGGAACTTTGGTGGTAAATTACATCGGCTACGAATCAAAGGAAGTTAAAGTAACTTCTGCTGCAAAGAGACTAAAAATTGCAATGGAGGAAAATTCTCTAGTTTTGGATGAAGTCGTTGCAATTGGTTACGGCTCTGCGAAGAAGAAAGACTTGACTGGCTCTATCGCCTCTATTAGATTAGAGGATTCTCCTCGTATGACGCTTCCTAATATGAACGTGCTGGATGCCCTGAAAGGTCAGTTACCAGGTTTTGATATTGGTACAGTGACCAATGCTGGTGGTAATCCGAGTATAAATATTCGCGGTCAAAACTCAATTAAAGCTTCTAATGATCCTTTGCTGGTGGTTGATGGAGTTGTTTTTGTGGGAAGCTGGAATGAATTGAATCCGAATGATATTGCTTCTGTAGATGTGCTGAAAGATGCAAGTTCCTCGGCAGTTTATGGTTCAAGAGCTGCCAACGGTGTGATTTTGGTGACTACTAAGCGCGGTAAGTCGGGTAAGCCAAGCGTGCGTTTTGGTGCGACTGTAGGGTTTCAAACTCCGACTACAGTACCGGATATGCTTTCTCCAGAAGGTTTTCTTCAATTGAAAAAAGATTTGAATATCATGAATGGAGCCTCTGAGGCTGATTTAACTTTGGAAAATATGTTGACTCCTTACGAGTATTCTGCTTACCAAGAAGGTAATATCATTGACTGGTATGATGAGTGTGTTGACATGGGACTGTCCCAAGACTATCAAGTGAGTGTGTCTGGCGGAACGGATAAAATGAATTACTATATATCTGGGCAGTTCTTGGATCAGAAAGGTGTTATGTATAATGATAAGTTCAAAAAGTTCTCTGTGACTTCCAAAGTTGAATCTCAAATTACTGATTGGCTCAAAATTGGTTTGAACCTGTCTGTTATTAATAAAAATGCAGATGGTGTCTCTGCTGATATGCGAAATGCAATTAATAATACCCCTTACGGATACAAATACGTACGTTTTGAAGGCTTTGAAAATCAGATGGAGCGCTCACCGCAGGGACATACCACTACCATCAATCCGCTATGGCAGACAACCCAGTTCAATGAGGACAGAAATCAAAACTATCGCAGCATGACATTTGCGCGGATTGATATGCCTTGGGTGAAAGGCCTTTCTTATACTTTTGACTATTCGTTGAATCGTTGGGAAGGACATTCTGCTAATTTTCAAGATGAACGTTATTTCATGAATACTTTGAATGAAAGAGACCTATATGACCAAACTAAGTACTTGGTGGATGCCAATGGTTATAAATCTCATTCAACGCGTACTGACTGGTTTATGAATCATTTGGTGAATTATAGTCGTACATTTGGTGACCATTCTGTAGATGCTACTTTGCTGGCTGAACGCCAAAGGCAAACTACTACTTCTTCTAGGTTGAGTGCTAAGGATTTCTCTGCAGCTGGTACTACTACTTTGGGAATAAATGCACTAGAGTTGGGGGATCCTACAAAAAGAGGAGTGGATACAGGTAAAAGTGTGCTGTCGCAGTTGGCTTATATGGCACGTGTGAATTATGCATTGAAGCAGCGTTATCACTTGTCTGCTTCTGTACGCCGCGATGGTTATTCAGGTTTTGCTGAAGGAAATAAATATGGTAACTTTTTCTCAGCGGCAGGTGCGTGGACGATTAGTAATGAGAACTTCTTCAAAGATAATGTGAAGTTAATTAACTACTTGAAAATGAGATTGTCTTATGGGCAAAATGGTAATCCTTCTGTGGGGTCTTACTCTACTTTCTCACGTATGGGATCAGGTTATTATCTGTTTGGCGATCAAACCGCCAATACATCGGCTTCCAGCGGCTTAGCTAATAAGGATTTAGCATGGGAGAGAACGGGGTCTTGGAATGTGGGATTTGACTTCTCAATGTTTAAAGATCGTCTGAGTGGTAATGTGGATTATTATAATTCCAAAACAGTAGATTTGTTGCTAGATCGCGCTATTCCTATCATGAATGGTTTCCAAAATGTGTCGGATAATATTGGTGAGGTGAAGAACTGGGGATTAGAATTCTCTTTAAGATCCATTAATATTGAAACGAAAGACTTCTCTTGGTCTACGGGGGTTAACTTCTGGATGAATCGCAATAAAGTTATCTCTCTTTATGGACTGGATAGTAATGGAGATGGCATAGAAGATGATGATATTGCCAATAACCTTTTCATCGGTAAGTCATTGGGAGCAGTTTATACATTTGTCTTTGATGGTATTATTCAAGAAGATGATACTGAATATATGTCGGTTTATGGTGGTGTTCCCGGTGATGTCAAGTTCAAAGATTTGAATGGAGATGGTTCGATTGATGCCAATAACGATCGTAAGATTGTGGGCTACACTAAACCGAACTTTACGATGACTATGTCTAATACGTTCACTTATAAAAACTTTGAGCTTTATTTCTTATTGAATTGGATTGCTGGAGGTGGTAAGGATAATTATTACATTGCCAATAATATCTATGCCAATTATGTTGGCACATTTGGTGGTGGTGGTGCAGCAAATTGGTTGGACAAAGAGTATTGGATGCCTGAACATCCTTCCAATAAGGTGCCTCGTCCGAATTATAAAAACCCTTACAATTATCAATTTCCGAAACGTCATGACTTTTTACGCTTGCAAGACATTTCTTTGGCTTATACTTTTGACAAAAGTTTGCTGAGCAAAACTCCAATTCAGAATTTAAAGGTATATATGGCTGCGAAGAATTTACTGACATTCACTTCTTGGGAGGGACAAGATCCTGAAACAGGTCAAGCTTATGCACATGGGGATCCTGCTATGCGTAATATTACCGTGGGAGTAGAAGTTGTATTTTAATCATAAAAATATTTAACATGAAAAAGATAGCATATTTGGCATTCGCATTTTGTACATTGTGTGCTTGCAACGATAGTGATTTTTTGAAAGAAGAGGCAGACGATTTCTTGACGGTAGATAATTCTTATTTGAATGCAGCTCAATTCAGAACAGGTTTAAATGAATTCTATCGGGTAGCTCGTCAAAATTATAATTTTACAGATGACCCTGCGTACTTCTTTCATTTTGGTTCCGGAACGGATGTAATGTTCCGTCAAAATTCAGACACTGAACTTTTTACGGACTGGGGATATGTAAATTCGGTTACGGATATATTTCGTATTGTGTATGGCCGTCATTATGGCATGCTTTATAATATAAATACTTTGCTTAAACAAACTGAAAATCCGAATGTCAGATGGAGCAATGAAGAGGAAAAATTAGCAGTACAGGCTGAAGCTCGTTTTTTTAGAGGATATTGCTACCGTTATTTAGGTTGTTTGTTTGGTGGGGTCCCTATAATAGTAGCTCCTGTGGAATCTCCTTCACTTGCTTATACGCGTGATTCACGGGAAGACGTATATAAACAAAGCATCTCAGATTTTGAATTTGCAGCTCAGCATCTTCCTACTTCTGTAACAGAACCGGGTAAAATTGTGAAAGCGGCTGCATATCACTATTTGAGTGAGATGTATATTGCTCTTGGTGATGAAACCGGCGATAAGAGTATGTATCAAAAAGGAATTGATGCAGCTTCTATGGTTATCGATCAAAAGGTGGGGGAATATCATTTAATGATGGAACGTTTCGGATGGCGCAAGGACGTGGAAGGTAAGGATGCCTTTTGGGATTTGTTCCAAATGAAGAATTTGGATGGTTTTTCTAACTTTAGTTATCAGACAGGTAATAAGGAATCCATTTGGGTTATTCAGGTTGATAAATTTGCACAGGGTGGCTTGAACGATTACCTTAATACTCGTACTGATCAAGAACGTGTATTTTGGCCGGCTTTTTGGGGCACTACGAAGTTTGGTTATGATGGTCAGGCGCGTGACTGGACAGGACGTGGAGTTGCTTGGTTGCGTGCAACTAATTACTTCTTGTATCAATTGTGGGGAAAATCCGGTACAGAGGATCAACGTAATGCGGAATTTAACATTAATCGCATATTTAGAGCGCCGAAACCGATTGTTGATGGTGTTGAAGTAGATGATCCTACTAAGGTTTATGAAACACCAGTTACTCTGGCAGATGGTACGAATATTACAGTAAAGTTACATCCTGGAGATATTATTCGGAAAGAATGGTTGACAACTCGTAATGATACAATGGAGCGTTTTTGGCCGCGTATTATGAAATGTGGTTCAGACTGGCATTATGCAGCCGAGCCTTCTAACGGTTTTGTTATGGAATGGTATGCAATCCGTATGGCTGAAACATATTTGTTGAGAGCCGAAGCTTATTTGAAGAATGGTAATAAAGAATTAGCAGCAGCTGATATTAATGTAGTGAGGGCTCGTGCAAAGGCAAAGCCAGTAGTGGCGGCTGATATCGATATTGACTATTTACTGGATGAAAGAGCTCGCGAACTTTATGCCGAAGAATTTCGTACTCTCACTCTATGCCGCATGGGCTTGCTTTACGATAGAACCAAACGGTTTGGTTATGAAGCATCTGCCAGAACGGTGGGTGAGAAGAATAATCTCTGTCCAATTCCACAATCAGTAATTGATGCGAATTCTCAGGCAGAATTTCCACAAAATCCAGGATATTAAAATTATGTTGGATATAGGTATTAGTTTTATTAAATAACGATTAATTGGCGAGTAGACCTTGGGCTATTGTCGTATGTTCATTGTCTTCTTGCCAATTATTCTTATTGAACTACCATAATAAATTAGAAAATTTTGAAGATTTTATATTCTCTTTATTATCCTTGTTGTCTATATTCATTAAGTAATAAGAAAAGAGGGGATAAATAAATTTTTTCTATTTCCCTTTTGAGTAAGAATTTGTAGATGATAGATGTATGCAGTAACGGTAATAAGAAGATTATGAAAATAGTGAATGGTTTCTTTTGTTAACCTATAACCCGAAGAATAAAATAGATTATTTGTTTGGTTATCCTAAAGAACATTGGAAATTGATTGCATCAAAAGTTGAAGTTGTATCTTTGTCGCATCACTTTCCGATTTTTTCAGAAATAGAATTAGTCTTTTAATATTGATTATCATGAATAATAGATGTATTGCTCTGTGGAGCTTTTTATTGCTAAATTTTTCTTCTTTTGCACAAATTATAAAGTTGGCAGACCAGGACTGGATGTTGGAAACAGAAACCATGTCTTATCGTATTGGAATACGCGGTGGACGATTGAATACTTTTTATTATGGGCCTAAAGTGGAAGGAGAAGAAAAATCCACTGCTCGTTGGAATGAGTTTCCAGAGGTTCCGGTTCGTGGGGTAGGTGCTTGGAACAGTCCATTAGTTGAAGCTGTTTTCAAAGATAATGTGCGTGATTTGGATTTGAAATATCATTCTTCGGAATTACTGAAGGATGAGGGATATGATGTCTTACGTATTTTGTTGAAAGACTCTCACTATCCTTTGTCAGTTTATGCTTGCTATAGAGTGTTGCCCAATCATAATCTGATGGAGAAGTGGCTTGAGGTCGCTAACATAGGAAAACGTGATGATATATTAATTGAAAATCTGCAATCGGGGGCAATGTGGTTGCCGGCTTCTTTATATGAGTTGACTCACCTATCCGGTTCTTTGGGTAATGAGTTTCAGCCTCAGACAACTTTATTGACTCAAGGTGTTAAAACCATTCAGTCTAGAGATTTTAAGTCTTATGGTTCTTCTTATTTTGCTGTTCGTCCACGAGGAGAACACGATGAGTTTTCGGGTAGTGTATGGTTTGGACAATTATTGTATAGCGGTACATGGCGAATGGATTTTGAACGACTATCTGATGGAGCTTTGCAGATTTCCGGTGGTATTAGGTTTTGGGATAGCTGGTTGAATCTTACTCCAGGGGAATCGTTTGTTACACCCAAAATCTGTTTTGGATATACTCAAAACGGGACTTCTGAAGTATCTCAGATTTTTGCTTCTTATACAAGAGAAGTTCTTCAGCAAGGAAGCAAACACCGTCCGGTAATCTATAATAGTTGGTATGCTACAGGCTTTGATGTGAATGAAGACCAACAGCTTGCCATAGCTAAAGTTGCTAAAGAAATAGGCGTTGAAATGTTTGTGATAGATGATGGCTGGTTTAAAGGTCGCGTAAACGATAGAGGGGGATTAGGGGACTGGACTGTTGACAAAAACAAATTTCCGAATGGGTTGAAACCATTGATTAAGAAGATTAATGATATGGGTATGGATTTTGGTATTTGGGTTGAACCTGAGATGGTTAATCCGGACAGTGATTTATACCGTGCTCATCCAGATTGGATTTTCTATTTCCCTAATCGTCCTAAAACATTAGGACGTAACCAGTCTATGCTGAATTTAGCGCGTGAGGATGTTTTTCAGTATTTATATAAATCTCTTTCTACTCTTCTGAGAGAGCATAACATAAAATACCTTAAGTGGGATATGAACAGGCATTTGACAGAACCTGGATGGCCTTCTGCTCCTACAAAGAAGCAACGTGAGGTTCGTATTCGATATACTGAAAATCTGTATAGACTTGTTGATGAGTTGAAAAAGGAATTTCCTAATGTCTTATTTGAAACGTGTTCAAGTGGAGGAGGAAGGGTTGATTTAGGCATGCTTTCTCGTATGGATGTTGCTTGGGCTAGTGATAATATCGACCCATTGGATCGTATTTATATTCAATATGGTTATTTGAGTGCTTTCCCGGCTAATTCAATGGTTAGTTGGACAGGAGGTGAGAATTGGCATGATATGAATTATTCGTTGAATTTTCGTTTTGATGTTGCAATGAGTGGAGTATTAGGTATTGGGAATAATATAATTTCATGGAAATCGGATGAAATTGCAATCGCAAAGGAGAAAATTGCTTTGTATAAAGAGATTCGTCCTTTGGTACATAATGGTATTTTGTATAGGTTGGCATCTCCGTTTGAGTCAACTCATTCAATATTGGAATATGTAAGTCCTGGAGGAGAAGAGGCTGTAGTCTTTTGCTATAATGTTTCAGAAAAGATTGATGTGAGTACTCGTTGTCCTATTGAAAAAAAACGTTTGTGCTTTAAAGGACTTAATCCTGATGGAATTTATCAAGTGGACAATAGTGACAAGAAATATAGTGGTAGTTATCTGATGAATACCGGTATTGACTACTCTTTGCATGGCATTTGCAAAAGTAAAATTATACGTGTGAAATTATTAAAGTAGAATTTTGTTATGAGAATATTGAATAGTATTGTTTTCTGTTTTTTAAGTATGTTGCTGGCTCATGCCGGAAATACTAAACAAGTTTTCCATTCTCCCGACAGCTCTGTAGGGCTTTCGGTGTATTCGGTGAATGGACAGTTGAAATACGAAGTTTCCTACAAAGGGAAGCCGGTCATTTTAGAATCGAATCTTGGCATTGATGGATGGAAAGAAAACATGGAAATAGAGCGTATTGATTCTGTTTCCGTCAATCAAGACTGGTATCCGGTTTATGGAGAGCGTTCGGTAATAAATGATTGCTATAAGGGGTATACTTATACATTGAAGGGTAAGGGCCGGGGTGATAGGCTCGCTTTAATTGTCAGAATTTACAATTCGGGTGTTGGTTTCAGATATAAATATTTGCATGGTTCTTATTTACGTATTAGTGACGAACTGACAACTTTTACTGTACCGGAAAACACCTACTGCTGGTTTGCGCCTTTTGCTCAGGCAGAACATAAGCGTATGTTGGTTAAGGACTGGCCAGGTGAGGCTGAGCGGCCATTAACCCTTCAGTTGGAAAATGGACTTTATGCAAGCTTGGCTGAGGCTGAAATGGTCGATTATAGTAGAACCAAGTTTGTGGTGCGTAAGGGTGAGAGTAATGTGATACGTTGCAAGATGTATGATGCTGTTGAAGATATAGCTCCGTTTGAAACTCCTTGGAGGGTTGTTATGATTGCTGAAAGCCCCAAGGACTTAATTAATAATAATGACTTGATTCTGAATCTGAATAAGCCTTGCCAGATAGAAGATACGGAGTGGATTAAGCCAGGGCGCATTATTCGTACCGTTTCCCTCACTACGGATGGAGCTAAGAAAGTAGTGGATTTTGCAGCTAAAAGAGGATTGAACTACATCCATTTTGATTCGGGCTGGTATGGCTCTGAAATTTCTAAAGAGTCGGATCCCAGGAAATCGGATGTGGATCCGCAGCGCTGTCCGGTCAATGATTTGGATATGCCTGAAGTGGTTAGATATGCAAAGAGCAAAGGTGTAGGGGTCTGGGTATATGTCAATCAGCGTGCTTTGTCTGCCTATTTGGACGAGATATTACCATTGTATGAATCTTGGGGGATAGCAGGTATTAAGTTCGGATTCGTACATGTCGGTTCGTTCAGATGGACAACATGGTTGCATGATGCGGTAAAGAAGTGTGCAAAGCATCATTTGATGGTGGATATTCATGATGAATACAGACCTACAGGATTCAGTCGTACTTATCCTAATCTTCTGACTCAGGAAGGCGTCAGAGGTAATGAGGAGTTCCCTGATGGTGTAAATAACACGACTTTGCCCTTTACCCGGTTCCTTTGCGGAGCTGCGGATGCTACGGTTTGCTATTATCATCGCAAAGAGTTGAAACCAGGGTTGGCAAAGAGCTTGAATGCACGTTCGTTACTGAATACTGCTTGTCATCAAATGGCATTGTCTGTTATAAACTATAGCCCTTTACAGTTCTTGTATTGGTACGATACTCCGGAAGATATTAAGGATGAACCTGAACTGTTTTTCTTTGACAATCTGCCTACTACTTGGGATGACTCTAAAACGCTTGATGGTGCTATTGGTGAATATATAACGATGGCCCGTAAAAAAGACGGTGTTTGGTATGTGGGATGTCTTACTAACAATGATGCAAGGAAACTGAATGTCGCTCTTGACTTTTTGGATAAAGATAAAAAATATGAGTTGACAATGTTTACCGATGGGGGAGAGAAAGTGAAGACAAGAACACATGTAGCCATAGATACGAAAAAAGTGACGGCCAAAACTACCTTGAAACTGTCTCTCTTGCCTCGTGGTGGTGTGGCTATGATCATCAAAGAACTTAAAGAATAGTTTTTCTATGAAAAAATATGTTTTAGGAGGTCTGCTTGTTCTGTTATGTTCATGTACTTCTCATCCTAAGTTTGAAGTAGAACCCTTGTTGCGCTATTGTGAAGGGCAGATAGAGAAAAGTTTGAGTAGCTTGGATGACACTACCCAAATGCCGCGTAATATATTGCCAGACAAGGGCGAGCATAAGTGGAATTGTACATCTATCTACGATTGGACAAGTGGCTTTTGGCCTGGAATACTTTGGTATGCGTATGAGTATTCGCACGATGTAGAGATTAAGAAACAAGCAGAACGCTATTCTTCAGCTTTATATCCGGTACTTAATCGTAGACCGGACAATCATGATTTGGGGTTTATGATGTATTGCAGCTTGGGTAACGCTTATAGACTGACGGGTGAACAAAAATATAAAGAGATGCTACTTCGAGCTGCCGATTCATTGGCTATTTTGTTTGATGAGCGGGTAGGCACGATTCATTCGTGGCCAGGAATGAGACAACAAAAAGGATGGCCGCATAACACAATCATTGATAATATGCTGAATCTGGAACTGCTGTTTTGGGCTGCCAGAAACGGAGGTAATAAAGAACTGTATGACATTGCTTTCAGTCATGCGAAAGTTACTGCAGGTAATCAGTTCAGGGACGATTACAGTACATGCCATGTAGTGGTATATGACACGATTAGCGGAAAAAGAATCAGCCAACTGACTCATCAAGGATATGCGGATGAGTCTCTATGGGCACGTGGGCAAGCGTGGGCAATCTACGGTTTTACCATGTGCTATAGGGAGACAGGAAACACGGCTTTTCTTGAAATAGCCCAAAAGGCGACGGATACTTATCTGCAAAGGCTTCCAATAGATTATGTCCCTTATTGGGACTTTGATGCACCTGGTATTCCCGAGGAGCCAAAAGACGCTTCGGCAGCTGCGGTGGTGGCTTCGGGATTGCTTGAATTGAGCTCCTATATCAAAGATAAAGAAAAGGCTGACCGCTACTTTGATGCTGCCATAAGAATGTTGGAAACTTTATCATCTCCAGCCTATTTGAGCGGAGAGGTGAACAATGCTTTCCTGCTTCATTCCACCGGGCATAAACCTCATGGCTCAGAGATAGATGCTTCGATAATCTATGCCGATTATTATTATATAGAGGCGTTGATTCGGTTGAATAGAATTAACAATAATTGTAAGGTGGTTGAATGATGAAAAACAGATTTTTTTTGCTGATAGGCTTATTTCTTGTGCAAACGGTTTTTGCCCAACAAAATGCAGATTTTTATTTTTATTCTCAAGAAGACTTGAATAACATCAAGTCTTCTTCGAGAACTGAATGGGGGAAAAAAATCTTGGATAGGCTTGATGAGACGATTATAGCAAGAGAAAAGCACTCGTTGGAAATACCGACTTTGGAAGGAGGACATGGACATCACTATTTCTGTCCGGTTCATAATACTCAATTCGTGTTTGATTGGGACAGTCCTAAAGAACATTATTGTACCGTATGTAAAAAGAAGTGGAGCGGAGTAGATAGATATGACTGGGCTTGGGTAAATTTTGTTCATGCTGCCAATTTAGACTACTTGAAAGCTAATATGTATTTATATTTAGCAACAGATAAAAAACGGTATGCCCGTAATATAACATCTATGTTGTTGGATTTATCCCGGAAATACCCTGCTTATAAAATACATGATAGGGAAAGGAAATATAATCCTGGGACAAGTGGCAAACTGTTTTCTCAGAGTTTAGATGAGGCAGTTTGGGCGATAGATGCAGCTCGTGCTTATTTGGTGGCTTCAAAAGTAATGACAGTGGAAGAACAGCGGCAGATTGAGAACGGTTTTTTGCGTCCTTGTGCAGAACTGTTGATGGCAAGCCGTGACAAGGGTAATTGGCAAGTGTGGCATAATGGAGGAATTATGGCATTAGGCGTTGCCCTAAAGAGTGATTCTATAATCGATGTTGCCTTGAATAAACCAGTGTTGGGGTATTATGATATGCAGAAATATCATGTATATGATGATGGTTGGTGGAATGAAGGTTCCGTAGTGTATCATTTTTATCCGTTGCGAGCTATTCTGCTATCTGCTGAGGCCGTAAGGTGTCGTCATATTGATTTGTATGACCCGAAGGTTGTTAATATGTTTTTGTCGCCTGTGCAGATGCTTTATTCAGACTTGATGTTTCCTTCGCAAAATGATGGTTGGTATGGGACTACTTTGTTCGATCAAACAGGCTTATACGAGATTGTTGCTTTGCGTACCGGCAATCGTCAGATGACGGATATTTTAGCAGCATGTTATAAAAAGATAGAAAGAAGATCACCGGAGGCGTTGATAAACGGGATGGATTTGAAATCGCATGATGGAGGTGTTTCTTTGACCAGTCACTTGTTTCCGAATTTGGGAGTTGGCATATTACGCTTTCGGGATAAAGCAGTTGTGCTGAAAAACGGGCCGAGCGGTGGACTGCATGGGCATCCTGACAAGCTGTCGATAAGTATTCACGACGGTCGCAAAGAAATTTTACCAGACTTGGGAACTACGGCATACGGAGTACCAGATTGTTATGCTTGGTATCAGAAGACGATTTCACACAATACGGTGACGGTTGACAAGAAAAATCAGAAAGCTACTGAGGGAGAGATTACTTTGTTTGAACCAACTTCTGACGGAGGAAGTATAAAAGCCGTTTCTGACAGTGCCTATGCGGGGGTGAGGATGTGTAGGAGTTTATCGTTAGATGGATTGGTCCTGACAGATCGTTTTACTTGTGAGTCGGAGGATGAACATGTGTACGATTATACTTTGATATTGCGTGATTCTATAGCTCTTCCTGCTGCACGACGTGATACATTACCCGAATATGAACGTATTTCAAGTGTAAGTAAAAGTAGGGGGAAGGGAAGTTGTTCTTTTGAGTTACGTGATGGGACAGAATTGATATTGAATGTCCAAGTGCCTTATGAATTGTATACGGGAGTGGCACCGGGTATTCCTCCCAAAGGGTTGAAGCCAGGCGAGGATGTTTATCCTTTAATTATTCGGATTAAAGGGAAGAAAATGGATATTGAGACTATTTGGAAATTGGTTGATTGATTTAAATGATGTAGATTTATGGAACAAGAGTATCTTTTCAAAAAAAATATCTTAAAGATTTGTGTTGTTGCATTGCTGGTCTGGGGGGATGTGCTGGGTGTAAGAGGGCACAATAGTGTTACGGTTGATACGTTGGCCAATGGAATTTATCGTTTGTCTATCGGTGTACCGGATAAATTTACTCCTTATGATTTTTGCCCGAAGGAACCTAAGTATGATGCACTGGATGAGCTTGCTGCTGGGGAACTCCCTTTTATGTTGGAGGATATTGACATGAGGGTAACAGGACGTGGAAGTCGTGTGTGTATACCTTTACAAGATGGCGAACAGCTCTATGGCTTTGGACTTCAGATTGGTTCGTTTCAGCAACGGGGATTGAAGAAAAAGCCTATTGTGAATGACCATCCTCTGAATACATTGGGTTATACACATGCTCCGCAACCGTTCTATGTGTCGAGTAAAGGATATGGAATTTTGGTTAATACTTTGCGATATACGACCTTTTACTGTGGTACTCATACCGAAAAACATGTTCAGAAGGAGTCTTTTTCTCCTACTGGCGATGTGAAAACTTCTACTGAAGAACTTTATGCTAATAAAAAATCTGGGAGCTATGTATATGTTGATATTCCAAATTGTGATGGGGTAGAAGTGTTCATTTTTAAGGCTTCCGATTTAAAGGGAGCTGTTCAGAAATACAACTTGTTTTCTGGCGGTGGATGTTTGCCTCCTATGTGGGGACTTGGTTTTAAGTACCGTACTAAGACGGATTTCACACAAGAGGGCGTAATGCGGGTACAGGCCTATTTCAGAGATAAGAAAATACCTTGCGATGTGATTGGACTGGAACCGGGTTGGCATACGGCTGCCTATTCTTGTTCCTATGTTTGGAATAAAGAACGTTATCTGGATCATCATTCTATGTTGAAAGTCTTGAATGAAAATCATTATAAAGTAAACTTGTGGGAACATGCTTATGTGCATCCTACTTCACCGTTGTGGAAACCGTTGAAAGATTATTCAGGTGATTTTTTGGTATGGGGTGGATTGGTACCGGACTTTGCTTTGCCGGAGACGAGAACTCGCTTTTCTGATTATCATAAACAATTAATGCGTGAAGGTATATCAGGCTTTAAGCTTGATGAATGTGATAATTCGGATATTTCTGTTGGGAATGCTACTTGGGGGTTTCCTGAAATGAGTACTTTCCCTTCAGGGATGGATGGTGAACAAGTGCATCAAGCATTTGGTATGCTTTATTTGCGGACATTGAATGAAATGTATGCGAACGAAAATATACGTACTTTTCAAGATTATCGTTCTTCGGGATTATTCGCTTCTTCCATTCCCGCTTCGTTGTATAGTGATATTTATGGGTATAAAGATTATATTGAGATGGTCTGTAATTCGGCTTTCGGAGGATTGCTGTGGTCACCCGAAGTAAGGCAATCCGGGTCAAAGGCTGAATTTTTCCGTCGTTTACAAGTTGTGCTTTTGTCTGCTCATGCAGTCGTTGACAGTTGGTTCTTGCAAAATCCCCCTTGGCTACAGTATGATAAAGACAAAAACAATGCCGGTGTCTTCTTGACAGACAGTCTTGAAATGGAGAATATCACACGTAAACAGGTGAATCAACGTATGCGTTTATTGCCTTATTTATATAATGCGTTTGCTCATTACTGTATGGAAGGTATCCCTCCTTTCCGTCCTTTGTTAATGGATTTCTCAGAAGATGTTAAAGTACAGAATATTACGAATCAGTATATGATGGGAGATAACTTAATGGTGACCCCATTATTGGATGATACTGGCAAAAGAACTGTTTATTTCCCTAAGGGGACTTGGTATAATTTTAACACAAACGAACGCTATGAGGGTGGCGGTGAACATGAAGTGACCATAGCAATGGATGAGATGCCCTTGTTTGTAAAGGGAGGAACTATTTTGCCATTGGCTAAACCTTTGCAATATGTAGCCGACAATTCTGTTTTTGATATTGTATGCCATGTTTATGGGGATGCTTCGGAAACGGCTTTTACCTTGTTCGAGGATGATGGTGTGAGCTATGATTTCGAGAGAAAGAACAGTTATAACTGGTTATTTCTAGAGGTGAAAAATGGAAAGGGTAAGTGCAAGCGTAAAGGTGCTTACAAAGGCAAACGATACAATGTGTCTGAATGGGTATTTGTAAAATAATGGGTGAAATGATATGGAACGTGTAATTACTCTTTGCAATCGTAACGGTTTGATGGCTCGTTTTACGAATTATGGAGCGCGTTGGTTGGCTATGTTTGTTCCTGACAGACAGGGAAATTTAAAAGATGTCTTGCTGGGATTTGATGATTTGGCTAGCTATAAAGAGGCTCATGAACAGTACTATGGAGCTATTATCGGACGTGTTTGTGGGCGCATAAGGAATGCAGGTTTCAATCTTGGAGGCAATTATTATAAGTTAGCTGCCAATGATGTCTATGGCAAGCCTGAACCTAACCATCTGCATGGTGGTTTTAAAGGATTCCATTGTTGCCGTTGGGATGCTTCGGCAGGCATAAACCGGAAAGGGGAACAAACTGTTCTATTTACCCGTTTGTCTCCTAATGGGGAGGAGGGCTATCCAGGTAATTTGAAGGTATCTGTTCGATATACATTGACCGATAATGATTCGTTGGAAATAGAGTGTAGGGCAGTGACGGATTGCTTGACTCCCATAAATTTGACGAATCATGCCTTTTTTAATCTAACTGGTGTACAGAAGCGTGAGAATATTTTGTCTCATAGACTCCAGATATGTTCTGCCCAACTTATCGACTGTGATGATAATTTGCTTCCTACCGGGGAAATTATTTCCTTGGAAGGAACAGTCCTTGATTTTAGAAAAGGACGAACCGTTTCGGAAGCTTTGGCTACGGACTATCTAAACATCAGGCAACAGAAAGGTTTTTCATTGGCTTACGTATTGAGTAATGGCGGAGACAGCTCGTTGGCTGCAGAATTATATGAAGAAAGTAGTGGGCGAAAATTATCTATTTATACTAATCAACCCTCTTTGCAAGTATATACGGGGTATATGATGGATGGTTCTGATGTAGGAAAGAATGGTATACCTTATTTTAGCAGTGCCGGAATTGCTTTGGAACCCCAAGGGTATCCTGATGCAGTACATTGGGCGAATTTTCCATCTATACTTTTGGATGTGGGAGAGGAATATACATTTAAGGCTGTATATCGGTTTACGGTAGATTAGGGCTATTTAAAATACAGTGATTAACCTATGAAGAATATTTTTAGAATAAAGAATTCATCATTGTTGCTTTTTTATGTTTTTCTGTTTGTATCATCATCTGTTATGGCTGATGGCGTGGAAGAACCTGCATGGCAAGTAATAAATAGAAAGTTTGGGGACTGTTCAAAAAATGTCCGTTTAAAGTTGACGGATTGTCTAGATGGAAAGGACTGTTTCTCGGTGGAAGCTTCAGAAGGTGTGTTGACAATTGAAGGGAGTAGCCAAGTTGCCTTGTGCTATGCTTTTCGACGTTATATGCAAGAAGCTTGCGGCTCCATGGTCACTTGGGGTGGGAGTCATGTCGTGCAGCCTGAGGTGTGGCCCGATTATCGTCTGTCACTTCAGACCACGCCCTATGGTCTTCGCTATTTTCTGAATGTTTGTACTTATGGATATACGGCTCCTTTCTGGGGATGGGAACGTTGGGAGCAGGAAATTGATTGGATGGCACTTCATGGGGTAAACTTTCCGTTAGCAACAGTGGCGGCCGAGGTTATAGCAGAGCGTGTATGGCTGCGTTTGGGATTAGACAAGGAAGAAGTACAGTCTTTTTTTACGGCACCGGCCCATTTGCCTTGGCACCGTATGGGAAATCTGAATTCTTGGGATGGAGGGCTGACAGATAATTGGCAAAAGGAACAAATCAAATTGCAACATCAAATATTAGAGAGAATGCGTGAGCTGGATATGCACCCCATAGCTCCGGCTTTTGCAGGATTCGTCCCGATGGCTTTTGTTGAAAAACATCCTGAGATAAAGTTCAATCATTTGAAATGGGGCGGTTTTGGTGAAGACTATAATGCGTATGTGTTACCTCCTGACTCCCCCTTTTTCGTGGAAATAGGTAAAATGTTCATCGAGGAGTGGGAGAAAGAATTCGGGAAAAACAAATATTACTTGTCAGACAGCTTTAACGAGATGGAACTTCCAGTTGACAAAGACGACAAAGAGGGGAAAAACAGACTACTCGCACAATATGGTGAAACGATATACAACTCGATTGCAGCAGGAAATCCTGATGCGGTATGGGTGACTCAAGGATGGACTTTTGGCTATCAACGCTCTTTTTGGGATAAAGCAGGTTTGAGCGCACTGTTGAGTCGTGTGCCTGACAACAAGATGATTATTATAGATTTAGGCAACGATTTCCCGAAATGGGTATGGAAAACGGAACAGACCTGGAAAAGGCATGGAGGGTTTTATGGCAAGAAATGGATTTTCAGTTATGTGCCCAATTTTGGTGGAAAGAATATATTGACTGGAGAATTGGATATGTATGCATCTGCGCCTGTGGAGGCTTTGCATGCTGAGTGTGGAAAAGATTTGGTGGGATTTGGGTCGGCTCCAGAGGGACTTGAAAACAATGAAGTGGTATATGAACTGCTTGCTGATGCAGGTTGGAGTGATGTTGCGATAGATTTGGATATATGGTTGGAGCGTTATTGCAAGGCTCGCTACGGTGGATATCCGGATAATATGTCTAAAGCTTGGAATCTGTTAAGAAAGAGTACGTATGGGTCTTTCTATGCCTATCCTCGCTTTACGTGGCAAACGGTTGTTCCTGATAGTATCAGAGAGACCAAGGTGGCTATGAAGGATGATTTCTATCAGGCGGTAGAACTCTTTCTGAATTGTTCGGAAAGTTTGCGACAATCTGAATTGTATAGGAACGATGCCATCGAATTTGCTGCGTTCTATTTGGGTGCCAAGGCTGATTTGCTATATGTCAAGGCTCTTGAAATAAAAAAGAAGGGGGATAAAACGGAGGCGGATAGAAAATTGGCGCAAACTGTTTCGTTGTTACTGAATGCCGATCGTTTGCTTTTGTCACATCCTCTGCATCGGTTGGACAGATGGATTGGGCTGGCAAGGGATTGTGGTGTGTCTGCTATGGACTGTGAACGTTATGAGATGAATGCCAAGCGCTTGATTACGACGTGGGGAGGAAGACAAGAAGACTACGCTGCTCGTGTGTGGTCAGGTCTGATAAAGGACTATTATATACCTCGCCTACAACTTTATTTCTCGGGTAAAGGCTTGGGAGAATGGGAAGAAAGCTGGATTGTGGCTCCTTGGACTAATACAACAAAGGCTTTCGATGAACCGTTGGAAGCGGCGGTACGATTGGTGAAAGAGGCTGCTGCTATTTTTTGATTTTGCATTGTTTTGATATAAATTGTTTTTGGAGGAATTGGAATAATGAAAAAAGAACTTTATTTTCTTTGGGTCTTGTTTTTTGGGGTAGTGACTGTACAAGCCGGAAATCATGCTGATATTGAAGCTGCTGAATCTATGTTGAAACGTTTGATTCCCACTTATGCCGATAGATTCCAGTTTAAAAAAGTAGATAGTGAGAAAGATGTTTTTAGAATTGAATCAGCTGCTGATGCAAAGATTTTGATTAGTGGAAACAATGCCAATTCGATGGCGGTTGGTTTAAACTACTATTTAAAGTATTATTGCCTGACTACGGTTTCTTGGTATGCAGATCAACCGGTGGAGATGCCGGAGATACTACCGCAAGTGCCTTCACCCATAGAGATAACGGCAAAAGTAGAAAGGCGGTTCTTTTTGAATTATTGTACTTTCGGCTATAGCATGGCTTTCTGGGATTGGGAAGATTGGCAAAGGTTTATTGACTGGATGGCACTCAATGGTGTAAATATGCCTTTGGCCATAACGGGGCAAGAGGCGGTATGGTACAAAGTCTGGAAAGACATCGGCTTGAAAGACCAAGAAATTCTTTCATACTTCACTGGTCCTGTCTATCTTCCTTGGCATCGGATGGCAAATATTGATTCGTGGAACGGCCCCTTGCCTATAGAGTGGCTTGAAAACCAGACTAAACTTCAACAAAAGATTTTGTCGCGTGAGCGTGAGCTGAATATGAAGCCCGTGCTGCCGGCTTTTAACGGACATGTCCCTGCTGCTTTAAAAAGAATCTATCCTGAGGCGGATATTCAGAGTCTGGGAAAATGGGCTGGATTTACCAAGGAGTATCATTGTTCTTTTTTAAATCCGGAGGAACCTTTGTTTGCGCTGTTACAAAAGAAATTTCTCAAGGAGCAGGAAAAAATATTTGGGACAGAACATATCTATGGTGTTGACCCTTTTAATGAAGGTGAACCTCCTTGCTGGGAACCGGATTATTTAAATAAAGTATCTTCTGATTTGTTTCAGACTTTGAAGGAAGCCGATTCAGAGGCTGAATGGTTACAGATGACTTGGATGTTTTACTTTGACCGAAAAAAATGGACTGCTCCCCGGATAGAGGCTTTCCTGAAAGGAGTTCCTGACAGCAAATTGTCTTTGTTGGACTATCATTGCGAGAATGTGGAATTGTGGAAGCAGACAAACTTTTTTTATGGGCAACCCTATATCTGGTGTTATTTAGGAAATTTTGGCGGAAACACAGGTATCACGGGAAATGTAAAGGAGAGTGGGCGCAGATTGGATGTTGCACTGAAGGAAGGGGGGCGCAATTTGAAGGGGATCGGCTCTACGTTGGAAGGCCTTGATGTCATCCAGTTCCCGTATGAATATATTCTGGAAAAAGCTTGGACGGTTGATAAAGGCGATGATACTTGGGTGAACGCTTTGGCAGACCGTCATGCAGGTAGGGTATCCCGTTCTGTCCGTGAAGCTTGGCAGATTCTGTTTAACGATATATATGTCCAAGTGCCTAAAACCGTTGGAGTTTTGCCTAATTACAGGCCTGTTATGGGGATGAATAGTGGGCGTACAAAGACAGATTATTCCAATCAGCTGCTTTTGCAGGCATGGAAAATGCTGTTGTCGGCTCCTGAACTGAACCGGAATGCGTTGAGGCTGGATGTAATATCCGTTGGCAGGCAACTATTAGGGAATTATTTTCTGACAGTTAAAAATGAATTCGACCGAATGTACGAAGCTGAGGATTTGCAGGTATTAAAAATGCGTGCTGCAGAGATGCGAGAAATTCTGGACGACATTGATATATTAACTTCTTATCATGATTACACTTCTCTTGATAAGTGGATTGCCGATGCCAGGGCTTATAGCGCCGATCCGGCTATTCAGGATTATTATGAGAGAAATGCGAGAAATCTGATAACTACGTGGGGAGGTACATTGAATGATTATGCCAGTCGGACGTGGTCTGGGCTGGTGGCTGGATATTATGCTGTGCGCTGGGACATGTACATAGATGCTGTTGTGCAGGCGGTGGAGAATGGTAAGAAGTTTGACCAGAAAGAATTGGATAATAGCTTGAAAAATTTTGAAGAAGTTTGGGTTGCTTCCAAAACAAAGATAAAACGTCGGATAGAAAGTGGCTTGCAGGAGTATGCCCATCACTTACTAAGAAAATATGAAATAAGAATACATTAGTGTATGGAGGCGTATATATACAGAGTTAATACCGGATATGTGTTGTTTGTCAAGTGTTTAACGAATAATTTTAATGTTATGAAGAAAATCAGTTTTCTTATTTCTCTTTTGGGAATAGCTTTATTGGTAGGATGTACCGTGCGAACTGGAAAGGATATAGATACTGTGAAGAAACCAGTTGACTATGTTAACCCTTATATGGGGAATATCAGTCATTTGTTGGTACCTACGTTCCCAACGATTCATCTTCCCAACAGTATGCTTAGAGTATATCCTGAACGTACTGATTATACAAGTGATTTACTTAATGGACTTCCTATGGTGGTAACCAGCCATCGGGGTAGTTCTGCTTTCAATTTAAGTCCTTCATTGCAGGAAGACTGCAGTCCGATTGTGACTTATAGCTATGATAATGAAGTTATAAAACCATATTATTATAAAGTCCGTTTGGAAGATGAACAGATAGATGTAGAATATGCTCCTTCCCATCAGTCTGCTTTATATAGCATTGCATTTGGTAGCCATGATAAACAACCAAAACTATTTGTTAATTCGAGGAATGGTGCCATTCGTATTGGTGAAGGAAGTGTGAGTGGTTTCCAGCGTTTGGCCAATAATACCCAAGTCTATTTGTATATGGAGACTGATATCCCCTTTCAGGAGTCAGGCATTCTGAAGCAGGGCAAGATAGAATTTACTGAAAAAGAAGCTGCGGGAGAGAATGCTTGTGCTGTGCTGTCTTTTCCTATGAGTACTAAAGTTGTGAACGTACGCTATGGTATTTCTTTTATTAGTGAGGGACAGGCTGAGAAGAACTTGAGACGAGAAATAAAGGATTACGATATGGCTCGTTTGGCCAAACGGGGAAGAGATGTGTGGAATACGGCTTTGGGAAAGATAGAAGTAGATGGGGGAAGTGAAGATGAAAAGTCGGTCTTCTATACTTCGCTTTATCGGGTTTTTGAACGGCCGGTATGCATTAGCGAGGATGGAAGTTATTTTAGTGCATTTGATGGGAAGGTACATGAAGATGGCGGTACTCCTTTTTATACCGATGACTGGATTTGGGATACCTATCGCGCTGCGCATCCGTTGCGGTTGCTCCTTGATGAAGTGGCTGAAGTAGACATTATCAAATCTTATTTGCGAATGGCTGAACAGATGGGCAATTTGTGGATGCCTACATTTCCTGAAATAACAGGGGACTCGCGTCGGATGAACTCCAATCATGCAGTGGCAACAGTGGCTGATGCGGCAGCCAAGGGTTTGCAATTTGACCTAGAAAAGGCTTATGTGGCTTGTCGTAAGGGTATAGAGGAAAAGACATTGGCTCCATGGTCAGGGGCACCTGCCGGCTGGATAGATAATTTCTATAAAAAGAATGGATATATTCCGGCGCTCCAAGAAGGAGAACAGGAATCGGATCCGAATGTACATCCGTTTGAGAAGCGTCAACCGATTGCTGTGACATTGGGCACCTCGTATGATCAATGGTGCTTATCGAGGATTGCTGATATGCTGGGGAGGAAAGAAGATGCTGCCCGCTACTTGAAATGTGCTTATAATTACCGTAATGTATATAATGCTAAAACAGCTTTTTTCCATCCGAAAGATAAAAACGGTAAATGGATTGAACCATTTGATTACCGTTTTTCCGGAGGAATGGGGGCTCGTGAATATTATGGTGAGAACAACGGCTGGATATATCGTTGGGATGTTCCTCACAATATAGCTGACCTGATTGACCTGATGGGAGGATGTGAACAATTTATTGCTAATTTAGATCAGACTTTTAGTGAGTCATTGGGGAGAAGTAAATATGCATTTTATGCACAATTGCCGGATCATACAGGAAATGTAGGGCAATTTTCGATGGCGAATGAGCCCAGTATGCATGTCCCTTATTTGTATAATTATGCAGGACAGCCTTGGAAGACTCAAAAACGCATCAGGCAATTACTCGGCACTTGGTTTCGCAATGATTTAATGGGGATGCCTGGAGATGAAGATGGAGGAGGTATGTCTGCTTTTGTCGTGTTTTCTGCGTTAGGATTCTATCCTGTTACTCCTGGAATTCCTACGTATAATATTGGAAGCCCGATATTTAATCGTGTTCGATTGACTTTAAGTAACGGTAAGACTTTTGAGATAGAAGCCCAAGGGGTATCTGCTGAAAATAAATATATCCAGTCGGTTACATTAAATGGTGAGAGGTGGAATAAGCCCTGGTTTGAGCATGCTGACATAAAGGATGGTGGAAAGCTAGTTCTTATAATGGATAAATATCCCAATAGGACATGGGGAGTTGCGAAGGAAGATGTACCGCCATCAGCTAATGGATTTTGAATTAATAGTGATTTTAAATTTGTTGTAAATATTTTGTTGATAAAGATGTTACGATTTTGTTTAGGTTGTATTGTAGCTTTTATTTGTACCTATTGTTGGGGTAATCCATATAACATAGCATCAAGAGCTCATGTAACAGCATCTTCCACCTTGTCGGAAAAACATTTACCAGTTAATGTTGTAGACGGTGTGATTGGCGTCGACAATATAGGGGAGTGGGCTGAAAAAGGTGAAGTTAATTATTGGGGGCATTGCGTATATCCGTGGATTGAATTGAGATGGGATGAAGAGCAATGGATTAATAAAATCGTATTGTACGATAGGGTTAATGAGTACGATCATATAGCGGCAGTCAGGGTAGAAGGTTCAAATGGTTTTTCTAAAGTTTATCATGGCATTCCTAACAATGGTCTTCCTTATGTAATAGATGTCCCTGACATGAAAGTGTTATGGTTGAAATTTTGTGTTGTTGATGGAGATGGGAAAGATTTAGGCTTCTCGGAAATAGAAGTATATCCTTCTCCGGAGAGCTATGCGGATTTTGTATCTTGGGTGAACCCTTATATTGAGACGATTCCTACTCGCTTCTTTTATTTCATAACGGGTAATCAACCGTACGGTATGATTGGAGCTGCTCCTATTACAAGAAATAAAAATCAAGGTGGAGGTGGGTATAATTATAATTCAACTCAAGTTCTTGGATTTGGGCAACTGCACTGTTGGATGCAGTCTGGCTTGAATATTATGCCTACGACTGGGAACATTGATCCGAGGGAAGGGATGCTGGGTTGGTTATCTACTTTCAGTCATGATGATGAAATTGTCCAACCTGGTTATCATAGACTTTTTTTGCGGGAGCATAAAATTTGGGTCGAACAAACTGCTACAGATCGCTCAAGCTTTTATAAGTACCGCTTTACTGAGAATAACAATGCTGGAATTATTTTGAGTTTGGGAGGTAAACTAGGTAGTGTTGTCATGGCAGATTATGAAGCACATGTGGTATCTAAGAATGAAGTAGAAGGTAGCTTTGTTACAAAAGACCGTTTGTGGGGAGGGCCTCAAAACGCTAAAGTTTTTTTCGTTGTTCAATTGGATAAGCCTTTTAATGATGTAGAAGCATGGGATCGTGATACATTGCTTAGAGATTGTGACTCATTTTCTGGAGAAGAAGGTGGGCTTATTCTTAACTATAAAATGCGTGCAGGAGAGGTATTGCAGTTAAAAGCTTCGATTTCGTTTACTAGTATTGAAAATGCAAGGAACAATTTGCTGAATAGTTGCACACATTGGAGCTTCGATGAAGTTCGTGAAAAATCTCAAAAAGAGTGGAATGATTGGTTAGGGAAAATTGAAGTTAAGGGTGGAACGAATGCTCAAAAAGTGAAATTTTACACGAATTTGTGGCATGTATTGTTAGGACGTCACAAAATTAATGATTTCAGTGGCGATTATCCTGATTTGACACGTGGTAAGAAAATACTGTCAGGTCGTAGGGCTCAATTTAAATATATGTCTGATTTCAAAGTGAAGACTTTACCTAAAGATAGGTTTGGAAAACTTAAGTTCAACATGTATAATTCAGATGCATTTTGGGGGAGCCAATGGAATTTGAATATTTTATGGGGGCTTGTATATCCTCATGTGCTTGATGATTTTGCAGCTTCGTTAATTCAATATGATACGAATGGAGGGTTGTTGCCACGAGGCCCTTCTATGGGTGGTTATTCTTATATAATGGATGGATGCCCTGCTACCTTGTTGATTACAAGTGCATTCCAGCGTTCGATAACCAAAAGATGGGACATATGGAAGGGATATGATGCAATGAAAAGGAATCACAGACAAGGAGGTATGCAATCTTTTGAGATATCTCAACTACAGCCTTTCTATGAGAAGTATGGGTATATTCCGGGAAGACCGGGGTTTACTATACAATGGGCTTTCGAGGACTGGGCGTTATCTCAAATGGCAAGGAGCTTGAGGCAAGAGAGTGATGAAAAATTCTTCGCTAAGCGTTCTTTGGGATGGAGAAAACTGTTTCATCCTCAGATAAAATTACTGTTCCCGAAAGATGAAAAAGGACAGTGGATGAGTTTGAATCCGTTTGATGGTCAGGGATTCGTTGAAGCTTCTTCTTGGCAAGCTTCTTTCGGAGTTTCACATGACCTAAAAGGACTGTCTGCTTTGATGGGTGGAAATGATTCTTTATGTGCGAAGTTGGATTATGCGTTTAAACAATCTATTTCATCTGACTTTAGGCACTCCTATGTTGATTATTCTAATCAACCTGGGCTTTCGGCTGGGCATGTGTTTTCACATATGAAGCAACCTTGGAAAACGCAATATTGGGTTAGACAAGTATGTGAGAAAACATTTGCTGGGATTACTCCTAATGAGGGCTATGGTGGGATGGATGAAGATCAAGGACAAATGGGGGCGCTTCATGCCCTAATGCAGATAGGACTTTTTTGTATTAATGGTGGGTCCGCTCAATATCCTTCTTACGAAATAACAAGTCCTATCTTTGATGAGATAATAATACATCTTGATTCTGATTATTACGAGGGAGATACATTTAAAATAAAAACTTATTTCAACTCGTCAGAAAACTGTTATATACAGCGTGCTTCTTTGAATGGAGAACAATATAACTCTTTTTTGATACCTCACGATAAATTGGTACAAGGTGGAATCTTGGAGTTATGGATGGGTAAGAATCCCAATTTAGATTGGGGAGTAGAGTGTCCTGATTAATATTATTAAGAGATGATTAAATGAATAAGAATCTGAAAAATCAATTTATACGCAATGATGAATAAAATAGTATTGATTATGATTGCCGTGTTCTTACTGGTGATAGGAGGTCAAGTGTCGGCTCAGAAGAAAGTAGAAAAATATCTGATGTCAGAAAGTAGAAAGGGAGCATCAGAAATAACCAATGATGTGAATTATGGTATTGTATCCTCTACTGAGGTTAAAAAAGATATGAAGCGTGTATTGGAGTATTTGGAAAAGAATACTCCTTATAGAGTGATAGATGGGCAGACGGGCAAACATGTCTCATCTGGTGTGGAACTGAATAGGAACGCGAAGTTAGAACAAGGGACCTTCAGCTTGGCAGGTAATGAATGTGGGATGACTTATTCAGCGATGCTTACCGCTGCTGAGCTTATTGGTGATGATTCTTATCAGAACTATGCACGCAACCGTCTCGTTTTTTTGGCAGAGGTATTGCCTCTTTTCGGGAGGGCTTATGAGAAGTATGGCATTGCTGATAGTGTGATGATCCAACTATTGTCCCCGCGTGATTTGGACGACTGTGGCACGATGTGTGCAGCCATGATAAAGGCGTGTTTGGCAGAGGAAATATCAGGGGGGCGTCCGTTGATAGAAGATTGGGCTAATACAGTGATGTATAGGACTACGCGTTTGACAGATGGTACGTTCTCGCGTGATTGTCCTTTTCGTCATACATTATGGTTGGATGATATATATAAGGGTGTTCCTGCATTGACTTTGATGGGGAGATTTTCGGAGTATAACCAAACTAAATACTACCGGGAGGCTCTTGCTCAAATTGATGGATTTGCTGACAGGTTGTTTGTTCTGGAGAAGGGGCTTTTCCGGCATGGATGGGTTGAGGGTATGAGAGTACATCCTTCTTATTATTGGGGACCAGCTAATGGGATGGCTATGCTTACGTTGTGTGAGGTACTTGATGCGTTACCTTCGAATTATGAGGGAAGAGGTGATTTGATAGAGTTGTTGAGTAGACATATTGAGGGAGTGAGTGCTTGTCAAAGTAAGGATGGCTTTTGGTATCGTTTACTCGATCGTAGTGATTCCGGTTATGAGACTTCCTCTACAGCTTTTTTTGTGTATGCGATTGCACATGCCATCAATCGTGGATGGGTGGATGCAATAGCTTATGGGCCAGTAGTTTTACATGGATGGCAAGCTGTTTCGTCTACTATTGGAAGTGATGGGAAGCTAGCTGGTGTCTGTACTTCTACCGGAGTTGCTTACGATCCGGCTTATTATATCCGACGGCCTACGGCTGATAATTTACTTTCAGGGTATGGAGCAGTGATTGGTGCTGGTGCCGAAGTGTGTAAGTTGCTTGAAAATTATTATCCAAAAATGAATGCTGGTGCTGTGTGTTTTTATTCGACTTTGCAACAGAGTAGTACACCTGTATTTACGTATGCAGAACCGGGGAATTTTCTCCAGTTTGTGGCTGGAATCAGTCGCTTGAATTCAAAAGCACCAGTGGTATTTGTCATCGGGGATTCTACTGTGAAATACCGTTCGGGCAAAGGTGAAGCCGATCGATGGGGATGGGGAGGCTTTTTGCAAGATTATTTCGATTCTTCGCGTATTACAGTCGAAAATTGTGCTGTAGAGGGACGAAGTAGTCGTACTTATATTACTGAAGGGCTATGGGACAGACTTTTGCCGGCATTGCGTAAAGGAGACTATTTGATAATAGACTTTGGGCATAATGACAATAATCCGTTGAATACAGGATTGGCTCGAGGAACACTTCACGGAATAGGTAGCGAATCAAAAAAAATGGTGATTGAACGTGATGGAAGCATGGAGAAGATTTTTACCTATGGTCACTATATGCGTATGTATATACGTCAGGCGAAGGCTAAAGGGGTTGAGGTCATTCTTCTATCGCATACGCCTGCGAATCAATGGGAGAATGGGAAAATGAAACGTTGTACGCAAACTTATCGTAAATGGACCAAAGAACTGGCTGAGCAGGAGAATGTGAATTTTGTGGATTTGAATGATCTTACAGCCAGCAAATTCGACCTTATAGGACCTGAAGATGCTAAAGTGTATTATAAAGACTTAGTGCACACTTCTAAAGAAGGTGCTATTATGAATGCAGAATCTGTAGCTGAAGGAATTAGCCGGTTGGAAAAATGTGATCTGAAAAGCTTTCTGAATAGTTACTATAAGCATAATCTTAAAGTTTTAAAATGTGAATGATTTTGTATGTTGTGTAGGAAGGACAAAATAAAAAAGACCGCCAAGAGTGGAAGCCTCCTAACAGTCTAAATCTTCATCAGTAGCGGGACCCGGGATTGAACCGGGGACCTCATGATTATGAATCATGCGCTCTAACCAGCTGAGCTATCCCGCCATCGTTTCTCGATTGCGGGTGCAAAGATGCTTATAATAAGGCAATTATCTGGATTCGAGAAAGCGGCATATTTGTAACTAAAATGCGCTTCTTTTCTTTGGTTTAACTCACGGTTTAACTTTCAAAGAAAACCAAGATAAATTCAACAATAAATTATTAATCTCTTTGCAGCCCTAAACTGCATTGCAAATATAGTTAATATTACTCTATCAAACAATGATTATTCTTTGTAATAGAGGTAAGTGCAATCACTTTTTTATCTATCTTATGATAAGGTATATCCAGAAAAATAGATGATTTGTCAGTTGGTTATCATTCATCCTGCTGTATAAATCCAATTCTTCTGCGTGGCTTTTCTTCCAATTTCTTCTTGGCTTGCAGTTCAGCCAATGTTTGATTGATAAGTTCTAACTGCATCCGTGTATCGTCATTAATATCGTTATAATCGGCAAACACTTCTTCGATGTAATCTTTCAACTCGTTAATTTGCTTTTCTAACTGCCCCACTCTGTCAATCTGTGGAGTGGTAATCAATTGGCGCATGGCAACGAAAGCACGCACTATGAGAACGCTTGTTTGAATTGCAATGTCACTTCTAAGCACACTTGAAAGCATCACAACTCCATGTTCTGTAAAAGCCAATGGTATAGCTGATTTGGGACGTTTTAAACGTGATGTCATCACAAATTGTGATGAGATAGATTCCCATTCCTCCAATGTGAGTTGAAACATAAAGTCTTTTGGGAAACGGTCTATATTACGTTTTACAGACTGGTTTAGCACGCGTGTTTCTACTTGGTACATTTCCGCAAGGTCAAAGTCAAGCATTACTTTCTGACCTCTGATTTCATATATTTTGCTTTGAATTACTTGTAACTGTTCCATTGATTAAATCTTTAAGGTGCAAAGGTAATCAACTTGAAAGTATGTAGGAATAAAAGTCTGTCAAAAAATGCACTTCTACTCCATTACTAAAATTTTGGCTTCCAGCGTTTGGCATTATCCTGAGTAATGGTTAGTCTTGTATATGCGAAACTCAGAATTTTGTAGCTATGGAAGATAGGGCAAAATTGGAAGTTAATAATATTGTTTAGAACTGAAAAAAGCCAACTTATCCGTTGTTTGAAGTGCATACTTCAAATGGGTAGGTTGGCTTTTTATTTGCGTGAAGTTTTAGAGTATTATTGCCAAGTCAGTATATAAGTTTCTGTTGAAGAAGAACCTCCATAAGCCTTAGTATAAGTTTCAACTATTCTAATAGGATAACCTTCATTATCAAGTTCATAAGTATAACTTGCTTTATCTCCATCGCTATGTTCTGTACTTTTAAGTAAATTCTTATTAGTAGTTCCCAAAAGATTAGGATGAGCCATTAATAATAAATCACCTAATTCTATTCCAGCAATATCATCAAGGTCTAAAGCATTAATATCAATGATAGAATGCTTGTTTTCTTTGTCAGTATAATAAGTGCAAGTAAGTGTCTCTTCATCAGAGCCATCTTTACTTATGAACTTATTAATATTTCCATTTGCCCATGACCATGTAAAGTCATCTTCTGGTCCTCCATAAGCTTTCGTTAATTGCTTATTATTGTATGTCAGGGTGTATGAATAATTGCCAATAACAGAAGTTATGATGCCATTCTTTAATAAAAATGTAGCAGGTTCTTCTTTCCAATCAGCGGTTGTTTCTACTGTAATACTGTTCTCCGACCATATCACATCAATGCTTTCTCCATATCCATTTGATGCAGATATTAATTGTTTTTTATCATTGTAAGTGAATGTACTGGTATTAGTTGAGTAGTCACTTTTTCTTGTTATTGATTTCAATAACTTACCGGACACAACTGTACCGCCACCATTGTCTTCTTCATCATCATCACTACTGCAAGCTGCAAAATTCACGCTGATAAGGATAGCAATTAAAGCCATTCCTAATAATCTAAATGTTCTCATTTTTATTCAATTTTGGGTTATTAATAAAGTTCTTTAAGCACAAGTTTCATTTAGTGGAAATTGATAGCATCCGCCAAAATGATAATATATGAATTTGATGTAATCTGTAATCTCACTTTGTCTTCTTCCACCACAAGTACTAATTTATCGATTCCACCTGCAAATACATTATAGCAAATAGAATATTGATTAGGTTCATTAGTGTTTAAAAACCAACCTTCTGAACTAAGTAATAAATCAAAACCAGAATACATTCCTATAAAAACTCCACAACGCTGTATATATTCCATTGTATCTCCAAAATCCAACTGTGAAAAAACAGCACTTCTTCTGAAAATCGTAGTTGCATCCTCGCAGTTATCATTAGTTAATGTAAGTATGAGTTTGCCATTCTTATAAATGCCTACCCTTGTGAATTGAAAATAGAAATCATCTCCATTCATGATTTCTTGTAATTTGTCCTTTGCTTTCATTTTTGTTTCATTTAGCTCTCCAAATCCCCATAAGAAAGCGATTAGTAAATAAGCTCTGGATAAGTGTGAGGAACACAGTATAGAACTGCACACTTATTTGATAGATAGATATACTGTCTGTTTTTGCTTGTATGTATTATAGCCAATGTTCCCTTACTGACTGTTACATAATAAAAGAAGCGTGGGAACTTGAATATCACCGTTCAGAGGTATCGCCAAACACCCACAACTCAATGATAAACAAGCCCACGCCAAACGATATATAGACTATCTAAGCAGATAGGTATATAACATTGACGTGAGCGTTCCTGCCTATCACCTTGAGTTGTTCATTAAATTGGCGATTTTCTGAACAAGGTAATATCTTAAACGCTCTTTGTTAACTAAATATGTCCTTCCAGTCTTTAACTCATTAGGTGTCTGGAATTGGCACAAAGTTACTAATTTGCGTTTGATTAGCAAGAACTATTGTTTATTAAATGGTTAGTGGGTAGTTTTTCCTGGTAACTTCAAGTAGGTGGAAAATCCAGAAGCCGCCATATAAGAGCAAAATTCTGAATATTTCCACCTCATTAATGTTTAAAGCTTTATAAACTGATTCTTTATCCGTTGAACTGTAGAGATTCCAATGCCTTGTAATTTGGCTATGTTTCTTATACTATATCCTTTTTTTAGTAAGGTTATCACCTCTCTATATTCTTCCAGTTTCTTATCATCAGTTTTGATACTGCCTTTTTTTCTGCCAAGTTTACCACCTTTGGCAATGTAGTTTGCCCTTCCAGAATTAAGACGGTAGGTAATGTTTGACCGTTCAATGTTAGCCATTTCAGCCAAAACAGTTACCATAATAGAAGCTATTGGATTAACCTCACCATTAGGTTGCAAAGTATATAAGCCTAAATTCTGTATATAGACCGATACCTTAGCCTCATGTAGTATATCCAGAGATTTAAGCACTTGTAATGTACTTCTGCCAAGTCTGGAAAGTTCAGATAATAGTAAGTAGTCCACATTATTTCTTATGCAAAACTGTAGGCAGTCAGTAAGCACCTGCCGTTCTTCATTCTTCTTTGCACCGCTTATGTGTTCCTCAAATATGGAAATAACTTCTATTTCTTGAGAATTGGCAAATCGTTTTAAATCCTCTATCTGCCTTGTTGTGTCCTGCCTGTCATTGGCAGAAGAAACACGAGCATATATTACTGCTGTCTTCATCTTATTCTTTGAATTAATTGATAACTAAAAAGAATGTGTTCAGACCAATCTTATAGATTAATTTGAACACATTCCTTATTTGAACACACATACTAAAACGGTCTGTTCCCATATTTATAGTCTAATATGGAATTACACACCCTATCATAAAATGAGAATCCGCAACCCGAACAGAAATAGCTTTCATAAATGGCTGCATATTCTTTCTGTAGTTTGTTTTCTAACAGTCCATCAAACTTAATTATCCAATATTTGAGTGCTTGTAATCTCTTTATGTATTGGAGATTATTCTCACATAGGCATAAGTTCTCCTGTAATGTAGTAATATGGTTTACAGCATTATCAATTACTTTATTCTCCATAATGATAAAAATTAAATGATTAGTAATTCTTTTTTATATTACTGTACAGAGGGGGACTAAAGGGGTTGTGTGCTCAAAAGGCAGGCACTATGTCTATTTTTGAGTGCTGACTTTTTAATGGGGAGGGGGATTTCTATATTAAGTACCTTACATATCTGCTCTCTTGACTTTTAGCTAAACTGAATATAGATGATTTTTTAGTTAGGTAGTCTTTTTAATGATATTAGCTATATGAGGCATATTATAAAGTAGGTGCTATATAACTCTGCCTAAAGTGGGTATTTATTGAATTTCAGAATCGGAGAAAAAGTAGTTTGGGGGTTGTGTGCCAAAAATAAAAGCCGCAAGGGTCACTTACGGCTTGGCGATATATTAAACAATGTAACCTCTTTCAAGGTCTTCATCGGTAATTATTTCGGGATATATATTCTTGATTATAGCTAATTGGCTTTCAGAAGTTATCAGAAATATATCCTCTCTAAGAAGGTGTATTTCTTTTCTATCCCTCTTGACATAGCCTTTTTCTTCGGCTTCATTGATGTATTTCGATACTGTTCCTTTGGCTAAGCCAAGTTCTTCTGCTAATTTGTTTTGGCTGTAAAGAGTAGTGTTTGTTCCGTTTAAGCATTTGCATTTCAGTAGGATAAGAAAGCCTTTCAATTCTCTGCTTATCGGTTCATCATATAGTTTATTAGAAATGAGAACATAATGTTCTGTATCTAATTGGTAGCTGCATCTGTTGAATTTTCCATATTGTCCGTAAATGTCTGTCTTATCTATCTGTATCAATCCAAGTGATTCAAACTTATGCAGCCATTCCCTTATTTGGTCTGTCTTTTTAATTCCATAGAAATTAGCTAAGTTTTCCTGTTTGGTGTGCGATTCTAAGGTGTAGCAATCGGAACAGAGAGCCAAGCAATAGAATAGATATGTTTCCAGCAGATTAAGTTTTCCTGCGATATTAGATGTTATTTTTCTGTACGGGGTCATTAGCAACCGATTTATTATAGTTAGTGAAATAAATATCTCCGTTCTTGACTAATCTTCTGTAATGGTGATTTCCGAAATAAGTCTTTGCTTCCTTCTGATTCGTGAATGTCAGTCCTGTAGGTAAGTGAATAATCATAGTTAATTAAATATGAGATTTTGAACTTTAGTTATCTGTTCCGATTTTGGCAAAAATCGGTAGGTAGGTATTTATATATAGGTATTTATATGCGACCCCCCTAAAATGAATATTTCGCACCCCCTAAAATGAACACTATTTTTTTGAGAGTTAGAATCTGATATTGAGAATTTTTTCTCTGCGGGTTTGATATAGGAGATTTTGAGATATGCTATTATATTCGTAGTTCTGTATAATTCCAAATAAAATCGGCATAATCATTAGTTATGAAGAAAAGGAGAATATTTCATTAGTTATTGAGATAGTTACCAACATTTCTCTCAAATTCTGTATTGGGTATAGAAAGACAAGATTTTCTGATTTTGTAGGTAATAGTTAGACTATCTCACTAATTAATTGATAACCTCTCTTTTTACCAACCCAACATGGAACAGCTTGGTAATAGAGCATAATAAGTTTAGGTGCTATATCTTCTTCGGGGTGAATATTCAATATTTCAAATATTCTCGTTAACTCATTAACTATTTTCTCATTAGAATATCTGTTGCCAACTTTGAATGTATTCTTAATCAGTCTGATAACCTTATTCCCTTTACGCTGTGTGAGAATCATTTCCTCTCTGATTTTCTTTTCAGTATATTTAAGTTCTTCTATTCTCTCTTTGCCCAGAGTTTCAAATGCTTCCACAATAAACGGGTCAACTTTACGCATATCATTAATGAAGTCTAAGGCATATTCCGAATTAGGAGCTTCTATTTCACTAAGCAATTGCACCATTTTTCTGCGCTTGTTCTTAACAGAGCGTGCACCCCTAATCAGCTTCAATTTCTCGTCATTCTCATTGTATTCGCAATTCTCAAATGCCGGATTAAAAAAATGATTGTCAGTGTACCATTGCTCTATTTCTCTTTTGGCTTGGTATCTGTTATCCACCAACACGGAATTAATCTCATTATCTATAGCAAACCAATTCTTGGTAAAATCGGGATATAGGAATTTACGGAACGGTGCGGTTTCAAGAATCTCACCGAAAGCATTTCTGTATTCTTTGTAATCAGCACTATTATATAATGTCTGGATTAAGTTGTAGGCAAATTCTTGGTTTGAAATATGCTTCTCTATCTCCTCTCTGGATTGAACTACTATTTCGGGATTCACTCTGTAGATATGTGTTGCTGATTTTATGCCGTTACGAAATCTTCCGCAAATCTGTATGCAGTCCGTTTCCACATCGAGTATGGTATATTCGGAAACATAGGGGTCTGTAACCATTACTAAATCGGGCTGATAGTCTAACTCTAAATCAAATGCCGTAAAGAATCTGCCTGTGAAGAAGTTGTATTTCTTCATGGTGTCTGCGCTCCAATCGCTATAAGCATTACCAAAAGAGTATTCATTTCTCAACTTTAAGCGGCTTTTGGGTGCGCAATAAACGGCTGAATCTTCTAATAGTCCGAACTGTTTCATTATCGAATAAATCATAACTACTGAATTAACGAAAAAGCAAACAGTTCCCTCTTTATGCTTGCCTAAATATTCGATTACTGCCTTGTTGGTATTATAAGTATGTGTGACGGTTATCTCCTGCCGATAATCATAGTTAGCACTCACTTCTATTGTTTCAAAGTGGTTATCTTTAAATCGTGGGTCACTAAACACAATGGGAGTAGCGGAAACAAGTGCTTTGCTTCTGAAACGGAAAAAATCATTCATTGGCAACACTATATCTATTCTGAAATCAACGTCTTTAATTAATTGGTGGCATTCATCCATCAGCAAGAAGAAATGGTTATAAATGTCAATACCGCATCTTTCACAAGCCGCTTTTACCTTTCCGAAACTTTCGGGGGTAGTCATTATCTTGTGCAGATTGTTATTGGTTAGATAATTGCAAATCTTATCTGTTGTAACATCTTCATAAACGCCTAACAGATTGCTGTATTTGCCACACTTGCTTTTGATAACGGGTACATTGGGTACTATGATAATGGAGTTCCTTTTGGTTTCCAGTTCAAGTGTTGTAGCACCGCAGCCGGGTATTCTTTTGGAAAGTATGCAGTTTGACAGAATCTCATTCATAACGTCAGACAAGTATTGACCTTTATGTAGAGTAATCATAATCCTTTGCTTTCTAAATAGTTAATAAAATCATCACTTCTCTTTATGCTGAAATAGAGTTTACCGAAACGGAACAGTCCTCTAAGCTTTATATAGGCTTCGGTTTCTCTTAAAAATGGTATTCGGGCAATGTTGTATTTCTGTTCTATCAGTTGCTTTAAACAGTCTGTCTGGAAGTCAGCAACCAGATTTGAAGTGTCTGATGGAAAAATGCCGAAATCTTCATAATCTCCTGTATTCAGATAATTCAATATCCAGTTCCATGTATTAGGCGTTAGCATATATTGTAATCCTGTTACTGCCGTTGTGCTTACTAATGCAAATGATTCATCGAGACGAATATCAAGGATTCTGTGCTGTTTCATTAAGGTCTTGACTTGGCGGTGGGCAATCTCGTTATCTGTTACGAATGGTATCTGTAATGTTCTCATATTCGATTTCCTATAGAAGAAAAGGGGAGCGAAATTATGCTCCACTCCCCTTTAATGGATTGGTTATGCCTTTTTCTCAAATGATAAGCCTGCATTCTTTAGCATTTTAATGACATTTGTGTCATCTCCCGAAAAATAGATTTTCAGTTTTCGGCGATAGCCCAGTTGGAAACTAACCTCAATGATAGAAGCATTTTCTCCTACCGTTTTTATTTGGGCTTGAATTGGCTGTTTTGTTCTCAATAATTGTTTGAGAATTTCAGTTTTGAATTCCGTACCTTTTTCTATCGGGCGGTTCGTGGGGTCATAGGCTTTCAATTTCTCATATTTCCCACATGTGGCATACATTATTGTATTCAAAAGTGCATGGTCAACTCCAAGGTCGTAACTTACGGGGTCTTGACCAGGATTCACTATTGAGACTTTCAATCCTAACATTCCATCAATGTTCTTGATTGTCAATTCTACCAATGAAGAATGGGGTAATAAGTCCTTTTTGATTTTTTTTACCTTTTCACTGCTTACATTGAAAGAAGCAACTTCACTTGTATTGATAGTATCAAAAAAGTCTATATCATTCATTTCATTTGAATCTTTACTATTAGTATCATTTATTATTTCGTCTAAAGCTTCCATTTCTCTTTTCATATTAGTATCATTATTAGTTGATTCATTACTTGGAGTTTTTACTTCTCCGTTATTTCTCTCCATTGCGTTTGGGGTCGCCACCTTTTCATTTTCAGCATTCATAGCTTCAAGTTTTGAATTGTTATTTACTTCGTTAGCACTCTCGACTGTTTGAACGTTATTTTTTGTTCCCATCTTTGTGTAATTTTTAATATTAAAAAAAATGTTTATTTCGTCAATCGGTAACTACTAAAGCTATGCGCATCTTGCTTGTTTGTTCCCTCATTCTGAAAGCAAAGGTATGGCAAAAGCATACCCACACAAAGCATTTTAATCAATCCCCATGTGGGTAGAAAACATGGCGGTTGGTAGTACGCAAAAAAAATGCGTACCAGAAAGTATGACCTTTCCAGTACGCATTTTAGCTATGGTTTTATGTAAACTCTATGACTGTACCATATAGTTATTAGCTATAACAGAGGGGAATTGCTCTTTGCTGTATTTTCTTAGCAAGTTGGATAACATTCTGTTTTTGTTGCCCTCTGAATCGTATTCTTCATTATATCTCTTGCCATCATATCCCACTGTATAGATAAGCCTTGAAACGAACATCCATTTGTCTTTAGATACCTTTACCTTTTTATTGGGTATGGTGGTAGCCTTTCTTCTTTCAATGAAGAACAGAAACATATCTGTAAACTTCCACTTCTTGTAGGATATATCAAGACTGGATTTTTCTTCAAAGCTGATTGATAAGTCATTTTTAATAAAGTCTTCTAAACCAATGTCTTTTAACCGATTAATCATAGTTTCTTTGTCTCCATGTACTATATCGCTGTATGTCTTAACGAAATATTGCAAAGCTGCTTGAATGACTTTGATTGTGTCCTCTCTTTCTGTCACATAGCTTTTTCTATTGTTCTTCTTTAGAGTAATGCTTGTAGCTTCTAATAGGTTGACATGGAAATAACTAAAATCTTCAAGTACGGACTTGTTTAATGCCGGTGCATTTGTGCCAATATCCTCTATAAAGTCATATATAAACAGAAGTAGATACCAGAACTTGCTAATGTCTAACTTATACGCTTCAATGGTATTCTGCAAATCTTCATTAGCCAGAAACTTCTCTTTGAAAGAATCGTCTAACTTTCTGTAGCTCGTCTCTCTATACTTTTCCAGAGAGCCTTTGAATGCTCTCATTTCTTTGGCTCTCTCGTATCTTTCTTCAACGGATAAGTTTCTTTCTGCATATCTGTTAGCGAATATGGCAGGTGCGGAGGACATATCTTCATAATCGGGCAGGAAGTGATTAGCGACTTCCCACACGTATTCTAAGAGTGGTTCATCAAGGCATTTGTAACTTTCATACCAAGCCACTTTTAAATCGGGTAGTTCTTCTATTTGGTGCAGTTCTTCTTTTGACATAGTACGTTGTTATTAGTTATACTGCAAAATAAAAGAAAAGTCTGCAATCTTTTCAGACTACAGACTGTTTTCTTTCATTAAAGAAGATTCTTCATTGCTTCATCCACTTGTTCATTATCAAAGCTATCAAGATAGATTTGAGTTATTCGTTCTGAACTGTGCCCCAAGCTCTCACTAATAATAGAGGTACTGACACCGGAACGCTTCAACACTGTTGCGTATGAATGCCGGGCAACGTAGGTTGTTAATGGTGCTTTTAAACCAATAGCATCACCAATATGTCTTAAACATAGATTAATTTTCTTAGAACTCTTTCGTACCCTGTAATGTTTCTGTAGTTCAGTCTTATGAATGTTTTCATTTAGAATGGGGAATAGATATTTGCTTGCGGGATTATCGTATTTATTCAAAATTTCAATAGCAAGAGGATGAAGCCAAAAGTTTATCTTCTTACCAGTTTTATGTCTTTCATAAAAAACTCGATTGTCTTCAATATTGCTTTTTTCCAAATGAACAATATCAATGAAATTTATTCCGCAACCTAAATAGCTAAATAAGAATATATCTTTGCTTAACTGTAATAGACTGCTGTGATAAGTTGTGATTGTCTTTACGTCAAAATGAATTAATTTCTGAATATCTACTTTTGTAATAGCTCTCTTTTTAGTCGTTTCTTTTAATCGGCTTACTTTAAATTCATCAAAGGGGTAATATCCCTTTTTAACTATTTGTTCTTCAATAGCCTTATTAAAGACGACCCGTAATGCTCTGAATCTTACTCCTAATGTATTTTCAGAGTTACCTTTGCTTCGCATCCAAGCTTCGTATTTCTTTAGCCAGTTGACATCTATCTCAGAGAATAGGATATTCATTGTCCCATTGAAGCTTTTCAAGGAGTTTAATGCAAATCGTATGGAGTTAGCATTTCCTATGCGATTTTCTTTTATCAATCCATTAATAATTTCCAAGAAAAGCTCTTCAACTGTTTTCTTTTTTGGTGGTTTGTTGACTGATTCGAGCAACTTACTTGCTGAGAAAACTTTATCCACTGATTGAAACTCTAATATCTGTTTGCGATATTCAGTACTCTTTTGTTCAATGATGTTTTGGATTAGTTCTTTATTAGGGCAGTTCCTTTTCGGCTGGTTTTTCTCAAAATCCCAATGTTCTGCTTTTACCGATACCCCAATACTTTGATATTTCTTCTTCCCATCTTTGCAGATGCGGATAACTAACGGATGCTCGCCATTTGCAAGCGTTTTTGATTTGTAACACAAGATGCTAACCATGATTTTCGGTTTAACTCTTGGTTTAACTTTGGCTCTTAAAAAGTGAGTTTTTACCTACTAAAAATAAAAAAGACAACCAAGAGTGGAAGCCTCCTAATTGCCTAATTTACAAGTCTTTCGACTTAGTAGCGGGACCCGGGATTGAACCGGGGACCTCATGATTATGAATCATGCGCTCTAACCAGCTGAGCTATCCCGCCATCGTTTCTCGATTGCGGGTGCAAAGATAGTGCTTTTATTTAAATTGCCAAAACTTTTGTGGAGATTTTCTGATGTATTTTTTACTGAAGAGATATAATCGCCAGTATTGGCTCCTTTTTTATGAATGCTTTGCTGCACATTACCAATATGTTACGTGTTATACGCGGTGTATCTCTGAATAAATTTAATGAATTATTTTCTGTAATTAGAAAAAAGTATTTATCTTGCCGCCGCAATAAAAGCAAAATAGACTATGGAAAGAAAGAAAGTACATTTGGAATACCTCTTGAATGCGACTTCTAAAAGTATTCTTTGGGCGGCGATAAGTACTCCTACCGGTTTGGAGGGCTGGTTTGCAGACAGGGTACAGTCAGATGATAAAATTGTGACCTTCTTTTGGGGAAAGACGGAAAAACGGGATGCGGAGATTATTGCCGTACGGGCTTATTCCTTTATTCGTTTCCGCTGGCTGGATGATGAAAACGAACGTGAATACTTTGAATTAAAGATGACAAATAATGAGCTGACAAACGATTTTGTGTTGGAGATTACGGACTTTGCCGATGTGGATGAAGTAGCTGATATGCGCGAATTATGGGAATCGCAAGTAGATACTTTGCGTAGAACGTGTGGTTTTTAGTTAACTTTCGATTAAAAATTTCCCGTACTCCCTTTTTTATGCTACTTTTGTGTCTTCATTGCATGAATCAAGTAAAATGCTGCGCATAAAAAAGTTAGATATATTTATTCTGAAGAGCTTTTGCATGCTCTTTATGGGTACCTTCTTCATCTGCCTCTTCATCTTCATGATGCAGTTTCTGTGGAGGTATGTAGACGAGTTGGTCGGAAAAGGACTGGAGATGACTGTTCTTGCACAGTTCTTTTTCTATTCGGCACTAACGTTGGTACCTGCTTCTTTGCCGCTGGCTATTCTGCTGGCTGCCCTTATTACCTTCGGTAACTTCGGAGAACGTTTTGAACTGCTTGCTATGAAGGCGGCGGGTATCTCTCTGTTGAAAATCATGCGTCCACTGATTATTTTCATTTGCTTTATCTGTTGCGTTTCCTTTTACTTCCAAAATGTCATAGGTCCAAAGGCACAAACCAAATTGTGGACGTTATTGATTTCCATGAAGCAGAAGTCGCCCGAAGTGGATATCCCGGAAGGTGTGTTCTACGACGAAATAGATGGCTATAATCTTTATGTCAAGCATAAGAACCGCAAGACGGGAGTATTATACGACGTATTGATTTATAATTTTGAGAAGGGTTTTGAGAATGCCCGAATTATCAAGGCCGATTCGGGCCGATTGGAGATGACGGCGGATAAGCAACATCTATATCTGCACTTGTTCAGCGGTGAACAGTTCGAGAACCTGAAATCGCAGAACATGAATCAAAGGAATGTGCCCTATCAGCGTGAGACTTTCCGCGAGAAACATGCTATTATCGAGTTCAATTCGGACTTTAATATGGTGGATGCCGGTATCATGAGTAATCAGTCCAACAGTAAGGATATGAAGATGTTGCAGGCAGATATCGATTCCATGCAGGTGAGAAACGACAGTGTTGGACGGGCTTACTACGATGAGGCAATGTCAGGTATCTATAAAGTGACGGCCACCATGACAAAAGAAGATACTTTGAAAGTGGAGAAAGCCCATTTCGGCGAATACAATGTAGACAGCCTTTTTAATGTTGCCACACTGCTACAGAAGCAGAAGATTATATCTACAGCCGTCAGTCGTGCAGAGACTGCGGGAAGCGATTGGAGTTTCAAGAGTTACAACATCGCGCAGACTGAGAGCAGCCTCCGGCGCCATATGACTTCCTGGCACGAGAAGCTGACACTTTCGCTGGCATGCCTTATCTTTTTCTTTATCGGCGCACCGCTTGGAGGTATTATCCGCAAGGGTGGGTTAGGTATGCCGGTAGTGGTATCGGTGCTGATTTTCATTATTTACTATATTATAAACAATACGGGCTATAAGATGGCCCGTGATGGAAAATGGATTGTCTGGATGGGTATGTGGACCAGTACTGCCGTGCTGGCACCTTTGGGTGCATTCCTCACCTATAAATCGAACAATGACTCTGTGGTGCTGAATGCCGATGCCTATATAAATTGGTTCAAGAAGATTGTGGGCATTCGTAATGTGCGCCATCTGTTCCGTAAGGAGGTTATTATCCACGATCCCGACTATGCACGTCTTCCGCAAGAGTTGCAAGCTTTGTCGGCCGACTGTCGTGCATATGCCGATAAGAAAGCGCTGAACCGTGCTCCCAATTATTTCAAGTTATGGATGGTCGATGCTCAGGATAAAGAAATAGAAGAAATCAATGAGCGTTTGGAAGAGCTGGTAGACAAAATGTCGAATACAAGGTCCGTTACTTTGCTTACTGTATTGAACAATTATCCCATAATCCCTGTCTATGCCCATACGCGTCCGTTCCGGAACTATTGGCTGAATTTGCTTTGTGGAGTTGTTTTCCCGGTAGGTTTGTTCTTTTACTTCCGCATTTGGGCGTTCCGTATTCGTCTGAACAAAGATATGGAGCGGATTATCAAAACAAATGAGGACGTGATTAGAATTATAGAAAATAATCAGAATAAATAAAAACAGAATACAATATGGAAAAAGTAAAACTGAATACAATAGAAGAAGCCATTGAGGACTTCAAAGCCGGTAACTTTGTGATTGTGGTAGATGACGAAGACCGTGAAAATGAGGGCGACCTGATTATTGCCGCTGAAAAGATTACTCCCGAGAAGGTGAATTTTATGTTGAAGCATGCCCGCGGTGTGCTTTGTGCTCCGATCACCGTTTCGCGTTGCAAAGAACTGGACCTGCCCCATCAAGTATCGGATAACACTTCCGTACTGGGCACTCCTTTTACAGTCACCATTGATAAATTGGAAGGATGTACTACGGGAGTCTCTGCCGCCGACCGTGCCGCCACTATTCAGGCGCTGGCCGATCCGGCTTCTACTCCGGCTACTTTCGGCCGTCCCGGACATATCAATCCTTTGTATGCTCAGGAGAAAGGTGTGTTGCGTCGTGCCGGACATACCGAAGCAACTATCGATATGGCACGCCTGGCAGGACTTTATCCTGCGGGAGCACTTATGGAAATCATGAACGAAGATGGTACGATGGCACGTTTGCCCGAACTGCGTAAGATGGCGGATGAATTCAACCTGAAGTTGATTTCTATTCGTGACATGATAGCCTATCGCTTGAAGCAGGAATCCATTGTAGAGAAAGGGGTAGAAGTAGATATGCCTACTGATCACGGACATTTTCGGCTGATTCCTTTCCGCCAAAAGTCAAACGGACTGGAGCACGTAGCCTTGTTCAAAGGAACGTGGGAACTGGATGAACCGATTCTGGTTCGTGTGCACTCTTCTTGTGTTACGGGAGATATCTTTGGTTCCAAGCGTTGTGACTGTGGAGAACAGCTACACAAGGCAATGGAAATGATAGAAAAAGCCGGTAAGGGTGCGGTTGTTTACTTGAACCAGGAAGGACGTGGCATCGGCTTGATGGAAAAGATGAAAGCCTATAAGTTGCAGGAAGATGGTATGGACACTGTGGACGCTAACCTTTGCCTGGGACACTTGGCAGATGAACGCGATTACGGAGTAGGTGCAGAAATCCTTCGCGAAATAGGGGTACATAAGATGCGTCTGCTGACTAATAATCCCGTGAAACGTGTAGGTTTGGAAGCCTATGGATTGGAGATTACAGAGAATGTACCTATCGAGACAACTCCGAATCCGTATAACGAGCGCTACCTCCTTACGAAGAAGGAACGTATGGGACATACGCTTCATTTTAATAAGTAACTGTCTTTTTGTTTTCTTATTTCAAAGAATTTCGCTTATTTTGCAACCAGATTTGCATAACAACCATTAAATAGTAACAAAATGAACCAATTATCAGATCGTTTAAACAGCTTGTCGCCCTCTGCGACGCTGGCTATGTCTCAAAAGAGCGCAGAGCTGAAGGCTCAAGGCGTAGACGTAATTAACCTGAGTGTGGGAGAGCCTGATTTCAATACTCCCGATCACATTAAAGAGGCTGCGAAAAAGGCGATAGACGACAACTTCTCTCGCTACTCTCCAGTTCCGGGGTATCCGGCTTTGCGTAATGCAATCGTAGAGAAATTGAAAAAAGAAAACGGTCTGGAATATACCGCCGCACAAATCTCTTGTGCCAATGGTGCCAAACAATCGGTTTGCAATACCATCTTGGTATTGGTAAATCCGGGCGATGAGGTCATTGTTCCTGCACCTTACTGGGTGAGCTATCCGGAAATGGTGAAGTTGGCAGAAGGTAAGCCGGTTATTGTAACTGCCGGTATCGACCAGGACTTCAAGATTACACCTGCACAGCTGGAAGCTGCCATCACTCCGAAAACCAAAGCTTTGATTCTCTGCTCACCGTCCAATCCGACGGGTTCTGTATACAGTAAGGAAGAATTGGCAGGACTGGCAGCAGTTTTGGCTAAGCATCCGCAGGTGGTTGTCATAGCAGATGAAATCTATGAGCATATCAATTATATCGGAAAGCACCAGAGTATCGCACAGTTCCCCGAAATGAAAGAGCGTACGGTCATTGTAAACGGTGTTTCTAAAGCGTATGCCATGACTGGCTGGCGTATCGGTTTCATTGCCGGGCCAGAATGGATTGTTAAGGCTTGCAACAAGCTGCAAGGTCAATATACTTCCGGACCTTGTTCCGTATCTCAAAAGGCTGCTGAAGCTGCCTATACCGGAACACAAGCGCCGGTAGAAGAAATGCGCAAGGCCTTTGAGCGTCGTCGTGATCTGATTGTGAAGTTGGCAAAAGAAGTTCCGGGTTTCGAAGTAAATGTACCGGAAGGTGCTTTCTACTTGTTCCCCAAATGTGACTCATTCTTTGGTAAGTCAGCCGGTGACCGTAAGATCAACGACTCAGACGATTTGGCTATGTACTTGTTGGAAGTGGCTCACGTGGCATGTGTGGGTGGTGCTTCATTCGGTGCACCTGAGTGTATCCGCATGAGTTACGCTACAAGCGACGAGAACATCGTAGAGGCTATCCGTCGTATCAAGGAAGCATTGGCTAAACTTAATTAATAGAATGTATTGCAAGAAGTTAATTACTTGTATCACATTTAATTAACTTCTTGCAGATACGATATTAATAGATTGTTTACACGATATTAACTTTATATTCAATAAAAATAAAAGGCTCGGTTTCTTAGAAACCGAGCCTTTGTTTTTCCTTAAAGGGATTGTATTATTCTCCCGGATGAATTGCTTCAGAAGGACATACATCTGCACAAGTTCCACACTCAGTGCAAGTCTCAGGGTCGATAGAATAGATATCGCCTTCAGAGATAGCGCCTACCGGACACTCGTCAATGCAAGTACCGCAAGCAATACAATCGTCACTAATTACGTAAGCCATTTTCTTTTAGATTTAAATTATTATTAGTACTAATTCGTTCGGCAAAAATAGCAGTTTTCTTTATTACTTGCTATCAATCTTAATTAAAAACTTATAATTTGTATGATGTCTAAATAAGGATAGCTTGCTTTCAGGAAAGTGTGGGATATGTGAAAGTGATTATGCCTACTCCTCCTTCTTCTGAATTTTCCATTTGGTAGCTTCCTCCGAAGTGTTCGAAGAATAGTTGGTTGATTTTTTGGCGTACCAATACTTTCTGAGATGCGAACTTAGGATCAACCATCGGACTGTTTTCTATCCGACAGGTTATCATCTGTTTCTCAGGTTGGTAGAGTATTGTCATCTTAACTTCGCGTGGCTTTTTGCATTCATCCGGATAGAGCAACATGGTCGAAACGACTTGCGTCAGTCGATTAACGTCTGTATGAATGCGTGCATCACCGGTTTCTGCTTGCAGTTGTAGGTGGATGACTCCTTCGCTGCGCATTTGTACCATACAGCTAAGGTCACTGTACCACTCTTCTACATTGCAATCCTGCAATTGGAATTTCATCATTTTAGCTTCCAGGCGTGAGAGGTCCAGCACATCATTCACCAGCTGGATCAGCTCATTGGAATTAGCCTGAATAATGCCGGAATATTCATTTCTTTCTTTTTCGTCCAACTCTGTATCTGTAGAGAGCAATTGGGAGAAGCCGACTACGTTGTTCAGCGGGATGCGGATATTATAGCTCATGTTGGCAAGGAAGCGGCTCTTCACTTCATTGGCTTCTTCGGCTATGACGGCCAGTTTGCGCATTTCCCTTTCGTCTTGTTGCAAGCGTTTCCGGCTTCTGTATGTATGCAGGTTGAAGAGCAACAAGGCTATGATAATGATGATGGATATCAGCAGGCATATACGATGGAAAGTTGTCTGTCGCTGTTCTTTTTGGATAATCAGCTTGTCCATATTGTACAATGTCTGTATCTGCTCTATCTGTGCGGCAGAGAAAGCTGTGTACAAGGAATCTTTGGCCTTGGTTATCTGTTTGTAGAGAGGCAGCGCATCGTCCGGTCGTCCCATTCTTACCAGTATATCGGCTTTTTGAAGTCCATAGACCAATGCATCATCCGGCGAGATAGGTTCTACAAGTTGGATAGCATCGTCTAAATAAGCCAGAGCCTTTTCATATTCTTTTGTCAGTTGGTAATATTCGGCATAAGTAACCAGACGTATTAATTGGTAGGGGATAAATGAAGCAGGAGTCAGATATTCTTCTGATTTTTGCAGATACTCCCATGCTTTTTCAGGCTGCTGGGCACGGGTATAATAGGTGGCATATTGCAGGTCTATGAGTAGATACAGGTTAATGTATCCGTTTGTAGATGCAGCAGCATATTCTTTTAGCAGGCTGTCTTTAGCCTTTTCCAGTTCTTTAAGATTGTGGAGCAGGTTGTCATTGTCCCGTAGATATGAATAGGCCAGAACGGCTTTGGTTAACAGATCGACTCGGGTAATGGGAAGAGCATTAGCATCGAGCAGGTCGAAAGCTTTGTTCAGGAATGTGAGTCCTTCTTTATAACGCAATGTATTGAAGTATCCGGTCATCAGGCAGAGACATGCTTCGCGCATACCGTCTCGGTTGTTTAGTCTTTCGGCTTTGTCGTACATATCCTGTGCCTCTTTGAGAGCCAATTCAATCCTTTGGTTCATCATATAGAACTCTATTATCATCTTTTTCCCTCTGAAATAGTGGGTATAAAAGTTGTTCTCTTCTGCCAGCCGCTGGAGCTTGTACATCCATTGTTCCGTATGCTTCTCGTCCAACTGGTTGTAGTAATAGACGACATGTGCATAAGTAGCTGCACTTTGATAACGTATGTTTTTCTGCGCGATAGCTTCGTTCAGCAACTTGTTTTCATAATAGATAAAGGTGGGCGACAACTGGTCGAGCAGTGCAAGCTGGTATAATACTTCCAAGCGTGTGGTGTCCGGCGGCGAGGCCAGATAGACACGCAATAAGCTGTCTTTAACTTGCGATTGCCTTTTTTCTGCATGTACGACTGCGGGCAGCAACAGGCAAACAGTCAAGAGGGTAAAGAGTAGATACTTCATTTGGCTGCCTCCTTTCCTGTGGATTGATTGATGGGGTGCGTAAAGCAGAAGCGGGACCCTCCGGTATAATCCGGATCAATCCATATCTTGCCACCAATATGTTCTATGATAAGTTGGCATATAGAGAGACCTAAACCACTTCCCTGTGCGTTCTCGTTCAGTTTCTCAAAGCGTTGGAAAATACTTCCTTGTTTCTCCCGGGGGATGCCGCAGCCGGTATCTGTTACGGAGAACAGTATTGTATCATCGTTTTCTTTCTTAAGTTCCAAGGCAATAGAACCTTGCGGGGTAAACTTGGTCGCATTAATCAGCAGGTTGATCAGGACTTGTTGCAGGCGTGAGTCATCGGTTTCTATGATCATCTCATCCAGTTCGGTAGAAAACGAAAGTTCCGCTTGTGTCTGTTTCACCTTATTTACGGTATCTATTACATTCTGGCAGATGCTAACTGCGTCATGCTTGCCGATGCTGAACTGTAACTTACCGAATTCAAGGCTTGACAGGTCAATCACATCATTGATCAACTTCAGCAATAGTTCGGAGTTTTGTTGGATCACGTCATTACATTGACGGCGGGTTTCTTCATCCAGTCCTTCTTCGGTGAGTAAGGAAGAGAAACCGGACAGTGCGTTCAGCGGAGTGCGTATTTCGTGGCTCATATTCGAGAGAAATATACTTTTAGCACGCATGGCATTTTCTGCATTGACTCTCGAAGTTGCCAGCTTTTGGGTAGATAGCTTTACTTTTTCCCGTTGCTTTCTGAGCAATATGGCAAGTAAAAAGAACAGTGCCAGCAGAATCAAACTTCCTACCAATATACTGGTGATAATCTTGCTGTATTCTTCATTACTGGCCACTTCCATCTTGTCGATTTGGTATTTGGCTTTTATAGTACTTATCTGGCGGATGTAATTTTGCGATGCAAGCGTATCCAATGGCGGATATAGCTCCTGATAGATGCGGCAGGCTTCCATAGACATCCCTTGTATTTTGCAGAGGTAGATTTTTTCCAAGGAAGTCCACCGGTAGTAAGTGGAACGTTTATTGTTGGCGTATTCATCTTGCAGTTTAGAGTAAATTTTCAAGGCTTTGTTCCAGTATTGTTTGTCCCAGTTACCCATAGCGCGGTAATAAGCTGCTGTGGTATATTCCAAATGAAAACGATAGAATTTCTCGGGGTGGAGTTGGCAGATGGAGTCCATCTTGTGCAGCCAGGCAGCTGCTTCATCCAAATAACTTTGTGCAAGGTGCCCATGCGAAATTGCAAAGTTGGTCTTTTCAATGTAGAAAAAGAATTCGGTAGAGTAATCGGGAGTTTGCTGTAAAATGGATTCCAGTTTTTCCAACACTTCCTGGGCTTCTTCCAAGTGCCCTTTCCGTTGCAAGACGTTGGACATCTTTAGCATAAGACGTGTCCTGTATGGATGTTGAGCCGAAATTCGGAGCAATTCGTTGAGAGCATCGTTGTAAGACTCCAATGCTTTATCAGTCATGTTGGCAATCGTGTTATAGGCATCTCCGATGGCTTGGTTGGAAACCACCATGCCGAATGGGTAATTGGTGGCTTTGGCTTCCTCGTACATCAGTTGCGCCCGGTTCGTAGCCAAACTGATGTCACCACGTAAAGTGTAAGCATTTGCTAATTGTAGTTGTAGCAGGAAATATATTTCTTTGTCCTTCTCCAGTTTCAAGGTAGGGAGGAGTTGCTCACTCCAAGAAATAACACTATCTACCGATGTGGTGTCATCGTAGAGGACTTGTCTCTCAACGAAGGATTGTAAAATCCTCTGTTTTTCCTTGTTCGTGACTGCATATGCCGGAAAGACAGCCGAAAGCAGGAATTGCCCTATAAATGTCAATATGATTGCCCTCGTTTTCAAATAATTGTTTGTCTCTTTTGATTATTATTGGCAAAAATAAACATTAATAATAAAATAAAAAATTAAATACTACGATTTTTTATCCCTATTATTCAATTTGTTACGCAGTTCTGTCTAATATTGCGTTAGGTTAATATAGCTCTAGTCCGAACTCTTCTTTCAATTGTAGCAATGCATCGTTCTTTTGTGCCATCATCTGGAACTTTTCAACGCGTCCGTAAGCACGTACTTTCTCGGCGGGGGCGCTGATACGGACGGTCATGGTTACTTTTCGGTTTTTCAGGCGAACGCGCAGATACTCCTGCAAGGCAGGTATCATGTTGGTAAATTCCTTGGCAACGATTTCATTGTCTACCACTGCCTCGAAAGTTGTAGCATTTAGCAAAGTAACGCGCATATTCTGCATGCGTTTGGCAATGGCTACTTGTTCTTTGGGCATGCGTCCGGCATATTCCTGCCAGTAGTAGTTTACGTCTCTTTCGTTGAAGACGTAATCTTCTTCCGGTTGGGTGATTTGCTGGCGGGTGGTTACGGTATTGGCGGCGGTTTTCTGTTCTTCTTCTACGTGCGGACGTTTTATGGATACACCCAGTCCGGATATCTTCATGACTGGAATTTTCTTTTCTTCTTTTCCTTGTGCCTTCAGTACGGCGTCAGGAGTGGCATGAAGGGTGGTAGCTTGCGTTGCAGAGGTAGTTGCCGGTTGCGGTTGATGCATGGCAGGGGCGGCTTGCGGCTGCTGAGCGGCGGCAGGCTGCGTAAATATGGGTTTGATAGCTTGTTTAGGGCTACGCCCATTGGAGACATCGTCCCCCTCGGCAGTGAGTTGGGTTACTTGTATCAGAGTGAGCTCTACCAGCAGGCGTTTGTTCTTGCTGGCGCGATAATTCAGGTCGCAGTCGTTGCAGAGCTTCATGGCCCGATACAGGAAAGGCAGAGGACACTTTTGTGCTTGTGCCCGGTAGCGTTCGCGAATGGTGGCACCTACTTGAAGCAATGGCAAGGTTGCGGGATCCTTACTCACCAGCAGATCGCGCAGGTGGGAAGAAAGTCCGGTGATGAAATGGCTACCGTCGAAACCTTTGTTCAGTACATCGTTCAGCAGCAGTAGAGCGTCACTAACCTTGTTCTCAAGGAAGAAGTCGGTCAGTTTGAAGTAATATTCGTAGTCCAGTACGTTGAGGTTTTCAATCACACTTTTGTAGGTGATGTTTCCGCCGGTGAAACTGACTACTTGGTCGAAGATAGACAAAGCGTCACGCATACCACCATCAGCTTTCAGGGCAATGACGTTCAGTGCTTCCGGTTCGGCAGTGATACCTTCCTTGGAGGCGACATAAGCCAGATGTGCCACGGTGTCTTCCACGCCGATGCGGCTGAAGTCGTATATCTGGCAACGGGAGAGGATGGTGGGCAATATCTTATGCTTCTCGGTGGTGGCCAGAATAAAGATGGCATGCCGCGGCGGCTCTTCCAGCGTTTTAAGGAAAGCGTTGAAGGCAGAGGCGGACAACATGTGTACCTCGTCAATGATATATACCTTATATTTACCTATCTGTGGCGGAATGCGCACTTGCTCTACTAACTGGCGGATATCGTCTACCGAGTTGTTGGAGGCGGCATCCAGTTCGTGGATGTTGTACGAGCGTTGTTCGTTGAAGGCTGTGCACGATTCGCACTGGTTGCACGCTTCGCCGTCTGCAGTAGGGCTCATGCAGTTGATGGTTTTGGCAAAGATACGGGCACAAGTAGTTTTTCCTACTCCGCGCGGACCGCAGAAAAGGTAGGCATGTGCCAGTTTTCCGGTGGCGATGGCATTTTTCAAGGTAGTGGTCAGAGCACGTTGCCCCACCACTGACTCGAAGGTCGAAGGACGGTATTTTCGTGCAGATACGATATAATTTTCCATATTCGGGGTATTCTTATTGTGCAAATGTACGCAAAAAAAAGAAATTTCTCAGTTATTCGTCTTATCTTTGTGCTCAAAGAAACTTATCCCCGATGACGGGGCAGGCTTTCTGATTTTAGATTTCTAATTTTAAATTTATTCGTTTCCTTATGGACAAACTCGCTTCCCTTTGGTCTTTTGTCCGCAGGCATAAGTATCTGATAACGCTTGCGGTGTTTGCGGTGATTGTTGGCTTTCTGGACGAAAACAGCATTGTGCGTCGCTTGGGCTATACCCGTGAAGAGAGTCGTTTGCACGAAGAGATTGAGAAGTACCGTAAGGAATATGAAGAGAATACCGAACGCCTCAATGAACTGGCGGTTGATTCCGGTGCCATCGAGCGGATTGCCCGTGAAAAGTATCTGATGAAGAAGCCTAATGAGGATATTTACGTATTTGAAGGAGACATTGAAGAATGAAACAACTGATACCCGCACTTTTCACAGTAGGCGCTGTGATGCTTTTGGCAGGCGCTGCCGTTTTTATTACCGGTTGGCCGCTTGCACCTTATATATATACTATCGGTGCAACGATGGTTGCCTTGGCGCAGATCAACTCTCCGGCTAAAAGAAAAACTCCCAATATCAAGCGCTTGCGTCGTCAGCAGATATTTGCTGCATTGTTGTTGGTACTTACAGGCGCCTTCATGCTCTTCACGCACGGTAATGAATGGATTGTTTCATTGACGATAGCTGCTGTGCTCGAACTGTACACCTCGGTACGTATTCCGCAGGAGGAAGCTAAGGAAGAATAGTATATAATCTTCTTTAAACTTCCTCGTATTCTTTCCTTTATATAGTTCCAGTGGAATCAAGGATATTATTCTTGTTATTTATTCCCTTTCTTTGCCCTGAACTCCTTGGGCGACATACCTGCATGTTTTTTAAAATACCGTCCGAAAAACGATTGGTCCGGGAAGCGGTATTTATCGGCAATCTCTTTCAGTGACAAGTCGGTGGACTGCAAGGCAACCTTGAGCTCCAGCATTAAGAATTCGTCGATAATCTCCTTCGCCGAGTCTTTTCCCATCTGCTTGGTGATGGTCGAGAGGTAACGGGTAGAAATGCACAACTGCTCGGCATAAAAAGCAACATCCCGCTGCGTGGTGCAATACGTATGTATCAGATTTATAAACTTTTTGAACAATTGCTCCTTCCGGCTGCTGCCCTCTATCTGCTCCTGCGTGAAGAGGCGTTGCACCTTGTCGTACGTGTCCAGGAAGAAGATTTGCAGCAGGCTTTGGGCGATCTGTTCGCGGAAGCGGTTGGTGGAATCGTTGTAGATGGCATTGCTTGCCTCTATCAGCCCATTGATGGAGCGCAGAGCCTCCGGCAGTGTATGTGTGTAGCATGAATCTTCCTTCAGAAAGTGGATGAATGCCGGGTTCAGCCGGAAACTGGCTGACTTAAACATCTCTTCGGAAAAGGCGAAGTAGTGCACGCTGAAGTCTTTACTGGCGGATGTCAAGGAGAAAATAGAGTTGGGCAATACCATGATGTTGGTATTGGGCACGATGTGATATTGCTTCAGGTCAAGGACTATGTCGGCCTCTCCGCTGTGGCAGAACAGAATAGCACCATTGGTAATTTTGAGAAGACGCTTATGGAAGAATTCCAGGCTGCCGGTTCCTGCTCTGAAGGTTTCTTGTTTGGTAGTCAATAGTGGGTTCATATCTTTTAGAATAAATGATGAATAACGGGGGCGAAGTTACGGGTTCTTTTTGGATTACTAAGCAGGATGTTCCGAAAATGAACAATCGAGTACGCCCAATGAAACAAGTTGTTGTTCAAAAAGGGTATACCTTTGCTGCCGGTTTTCAAGACAGGAAAAAGAGATATAACATAGAACTATTTTTTTAAGCTAAAAAGAGTATGATAAGAAAAAAGAGTATGATGAAGCAGATGATGATCCTCGTCTGCAGTGCAACATTGGCAGCTTGCGGAAGCGCTCCTGCCGTGCAACCCCAATCAGAGTATCGGGTGATGAACATCACAACCACCGACAAAGAACTACAGACCACCTATTCTGCTGCCATTCGCGGTCGGCAGGATATTGACATCTATCCGCAGGTGTCCGGTACCCTCACCAAGCTTTGTGTGGAAGAGGGTCAGACGGTGCGCCGCGGACAAGTATTGTTTGTCATCGACCAGGTGCCTTACCTCGCCGCCCTGCGAACAGCCGAAGCCAACGTAGAAGCTGCCCGTGCCGGCGTAGCCACCTCGCAACTGACGTACGACAGTAAGAAGGAACTCTATACCCAAAAAGTAATCTCCGAGTTCGACCTGAAGACTTCTTATAACAACCTGCTCACTGCCAAGGCCCAGCTTGCCCAGGCCGAAGCCCAGCAGGTGAATGCCGCCAATAACCTCTCGTATACGGAAGTGAAGAGCCCTGTCGACGGTGCTGTGGGTATGTTGCCCTACCGCGTAGGTACGCTGGTTAGCGCCAGCCTGCCGAAGCCGCTGACTACCGTTTCGGACAATTCCAATATGTACGTTTACTTCTCGATGACGGAGAATCAGTTGCTCGACCTCACCCGCCGCTATGGTTCCAAGGATAAGGCTTTGGCGGGGATGCCTGCCATCACGTTGCTGTTGAACGACCGTTCCGCTTATCCGCAGCAGGGGAAGATAGAGACTATCAGCGGGGTGATTGATGCTACGACGGGTACCGTCAGTCTGCGTGCCGTGTTCCCCAATAAGGAAGGGTTGCTGACGAGCGGTGGTTCGGGCAATGTGGTGATTCCGGTGCAGAAGGAGAATTGCATTGTTGTTCCGCAGGCGGCTACCTATGAGGTGCAGGACAAGGTTTATGTATATAAGGTGGTGGACGGCAAGGCGCAGTCTGCTCCCGTGCAGGTGACCCGTGTGAATGGCGGACAAGAGTACATCGTGGAAGACGGTCTGAAGACCGGAGATGTGATTGTGGCCGAAGGCGTGGGGCTGCTGCGCGAAGGTACTTCTATTTAGACGAAATCACTAGCTTCCCATTTATAGAGACCCGATAATAATAACCCAAATAACAGTGATATGAATCTTAGAACCTTTATAGAACGCCCGGTCTTTTCGGCAGTCATCTCCATTACGATTGTCATCCTGGGCATCATCGGGCTGCTCACCTTGCCTGTGGAGCAGTACCCTGATATTGCACCGCCCACCATCATGGTGAGCACCACCTACTACGGTGCCAGCGCCGAAACCCTGCAGAAGAGCGTTATCGCCCCGCTGGAAGAAGCCATCAACGGGGTGGAAGATATGACCTACATGACGTCCAGCGCCACGAACGCCGGTACCGTCTCCATTACCGTCTACTTCAAGCAAGGCACCGATCCGGACATGGCTGCCGTGAACGTGCAGAACCGTGTCTCCAAAGCCACCGGGCAGCTTCCGGCAGAAGTAACTCAGGTAGGCGTCACCACCTCGAAGCGGCAGACCAGCATCCTGCAGATGTTCTCCCTGTACAGCCCCGACGACAGCTACGACGAGAACTTCCTTGCCAACTACATCAGCATCAACCTGAAACCGCAGATCCTCCGTATCTCCGGTGTGGGCGACATGATGATTATGGGTGGCGACTACAGCATGCGCATCTGGATGAAGCCCGATGTGATGGCGCAATACAAACTCATCCCCTCGGACGTGACGGCCGTGCTGGCCGAGCAGAACATCGAATCGGCTACCGGCTCCTTCGGCGAGAACTCGGACGAGACGTACCAATATACGATGAAGTACACCGGTCGACTGATTACTCCGGAGGAATTCGGCGACATCGTCATCCGCTCTACCGAAGACGGCGAAGTGCTGAAGTTGAAAGACATTGCCGATGTAGAGTTGGGTAAGGACAGTTATGCCTACAAGGGAAGCACGGACGGCCATCCCGGCATTTCGTGCATGATATTCCAGACGGCCGGCTCCAATGCTACGGAAGTGAACCGGGAGATAGACCGGTTGCTGGAAGAAGCGCGCCATGACCTGCCCCGAGGAGTGGAGTTGACGCAAATGATGTCCTCCAACGACTTCCTTTTCGCCTCCATTCACGAAGTAGTGAAGACGCTGATCGAAGCGATTCTGCTGGTCGTCCTGGTGGTGTACGTCTTTTTGCAGGACATCCGCTCCACGCTGATTCCGCTGGTGGGTATCATTGTTTCGTTGATCGGTACGTTTGCGTTCATGTCCATCGCCGGGTTCAGTATTAACCTGATTACGCTGTTTGCACTGGTGCTGGTCATCGGTACGGTGGTGGACGACGCCATTGTGGTGGTGGAGGCGGTGCAGGCGCGGTTCGACGTCGGCTATAAGTCCTCGTACATGGCGAGTATCGATGCCATGAAGGGCATCTCGAATGCGGTGATCACGTCATCGCTGGTATTTATGGCGGTATTTATTCCGGTGTCGTTCATGGGCGGCACGAGCGGCACGTTTTATACGCAGTTCGGACTGACGATGGCGGTGGCGGTAGGTCTTTCGGCCATCAATGCCCTGACGCTGAGTCCGGCGCTTTGTGCACTGCTGCTCAGGCCGTATATCAACGAAGACGGAACGGAGAAGCAGAACTTTGCCGCCCGCTTCCGCCGTGCATTCAACTCGGCCTTCGAGGTGCTGGTGGCGAAGTACAAGACGGTGGTGCTGCTCTTCATCAAGCGCCGCTGGCTGGCGTGGGGGCTGTTGGCATGCTCGGTGGTGCTGCTGGCGTTCCTGATGAATACGACAAAGACCGGATTGGTGCCCGATGAAGACCAGGGAGTGTTGTTCGTCAACGTCAGCACCGCCCCGGGCAGTTCGCTCAAGACGACGAACGACGTGATGGAGCGCATCGAACGGCGCCTGGAGGATATCCCGCAGAAGCTGCATCTGCAGAAGGTGGCAGGCTACGGATTGCTGGCCGGGCAGGGAAACTCCTTCGGTATGATTATCTTGAAGCTGAAGCCTTGGGACGAACGCCGGAGTCGTGAAGACCAGGTGCAAGCCGTCATCGGACAGGTGTACGGGCGGACGGCGGACATCAAGGATGCCACGGTGTTTGCCATCGCGCCGGGCATGATTCCGGGCTACGGCATGGGCAATGCCCTCGACCTGAACGTGCAGGACAAGCAGGGAGGAGATATAAACACCTTCTTCCAGACCACGCAGCAATATCTGGGTGCGCTGAACCAGCGTCCCGAAATCTCCATGGCCTATTCTACCTTCGACGTGCGCTATCCGCAATGGACGGTGCAGGTAGATGCCGCCCGGTGCAAGCGCGCCGGCATCACACCCGACCAGGTGCTGGCCACGCTCTCGGGCTATTACGGCGGACAGTATGTGTCCAACTTCAACCGCTTCTCCAAAGTATATAAGGTGATGATTCAGGCCGATCCGCAGTATCGCATGGACGAGGCTTCGCTCCACAACGCCTTTGTGCGCATGGCCAGCGGTGAGATGGCTCCGCTGAGTCAGTTCGTCACGCTGACGCGCTCGTACGGTGCCGAGTCGCTGAGTCGCTTCAATATGTTCAACTCCATTGCGGTGAATGCGATGCCGGCCGACGGGTATAGCACCGGCGACGCCATTCGTGCCGTGCAAGAGACGGCCGCCACGGCGCTCCCCAAGGGTTACGGTTACGACTTTGGCGGCATCACCCGCGAGGAAAGTCAGCAAAGCAGCAATACGTTGGTGATCTTCGGTATCTGCATCCTGATGATTTATCTCATCCTGAGTGCGCTCTACGAAAGTTTCCTTGTGCCGCTGGCCGTCATCCTGGCGGTGCCGGTGGGGCTGATGGGGTCGTTCCTTTTCGCCCGCGTCATGGGGTTGGAGAACAATATCTACTTGCAGACGGGGCTGATTATGCTCATCGGCCTCCTGGCCAAGACTGCCATCCTGCTGACCGAGTATGCCGCCGAACGCCGCCGCGCGGGCATGGGGCTGATTGCTGCGGCGGTCAGTGCTTCGAAGGCGCGTTTCCGCCCTATCTTGATGACGGTGCTGACGATGATCTTCGGGCTCTTCCCCCTGGTGGTCGCCTCGGGCGTGGGAGCCAACGGTAACCGTTCGCTCGGTACGGGCGTCATCGGCGGTATGTTTGTCGGTACGCTGGGGCTGCTGTTCATTGTGCCTGTGCTGTTCATTACCTTCCAGTGGTTGCAGGAGCGCGTCCGGCCGGTGCAGACTCCGGTGGTGCCCGACTGGCAGATTGAGGAGGAGATGGAAGTGAGTCGGAAAGAAATAGAAGAATCGCATAAATGATAATTTAGCGGTGGGTGATAACAAGTGTATCTCAAACTCCTCCGCCTGAAAGGGGAGGTGCCCGCTTGC
>ERZ791737.83-NODE-83-length-125504-cov-20.606533_pt1 | contig 125504 bp, 100 predicted proteins | sample MGYA00510042_ERZ791737 | MGnify/ENA primary metagenome ERZ791737 (study PRJEB30046, sample SAMN00791965) | human gut metagenome | study: EMG produced TPA metagenomics assembly of the A metagenome-wide association study of gut microbiota in type 2...
TCCCGGGTTCTGTAGCCGACGACCGTAAGGTTGGTATCGGTCATGGTAACCTGGCAGCTATGTTGCTGCGCGAAGAGACTAAGTGCTTTGCTTTCCTGGCTGGTCACGAGTCATTTGCTGCTGCCGAAGGCGCCATCAAGATTGCTGCTAAGGCCGACAAAGTACGTAAAGAACCGCTGCGTTGCATCCTGAACGGTTTGGGTAAGGACGCTGCACAGATCATCTCACGTATCAATGGCTTTACATACGTTCAGACTCAGTTCGATTATTATACCGGTGAGTTGAAAGTTGTTCAGGAAATCGCTTACAGCGACGGTCCTCGTGCCAAAGTGAAATGCTACGGTGCCGATGACGTTCGCGAAGGCGTAGCCATCATGTGGAAAGAGGGCGTAGATGTATCCATCACTGGTAACTCTACAAACCCGACTCGTTTCCAACACCCGGTTGCAGGTACTTACAAGAAAGAACGCGTTCTTGCCGGTAAGCCCTACTTCTCAGTAGCTTCCGGTGGTGGTACTGGCCGTACTCTTCACCCGGACAACATGGCAGCCGGCCCGGCTTCTTACGGAATGACAGATACTATGGGCCGTATGCACTCAGACGCTCAGTTCGCCGGTTCTTCATCAGTTCCTGCTCACGTAGAAATGATGGGATTCCTGGGTATTGGTAACAACCCGATGGTAGGTTGTACAGTGGCTTGTGCGGTTGACGTTGCTCAGGCTTTGGGTAAGTAATTCCAATTACTTTATATAAATAAACTCCTGCAATCTCAACGGTTGCAGGAGTTTTTTATTAAATGTCACTCTTCTTATTCTTCCGTAGAGAAGAGTGAAAACAATTCTTGCTGTTTCAGCGGTTTGGCTATGAAGACATTACATCCGGCCTCCAAGGCAGCAATTCTGTCAGACTCGAAAGCATTGGCAGTAAGTGCAATAATCAGAATATCCTGATTGAATTCCCTAATTCTCCGAACCGCTTCCAGACCTCCCATGATAGGCATCTTCATATCCATCAGAACAAAATCAAAATGCTCTTCACGAACCTTCTGAACAGCATCGGCACCATTTACGGCACGGGTCGTATTGTAATCTTTAAGAATATGCTGTACCAGCGAATAATTACTGTCATTATCCTCGGCAATCAAAATCCTCAGATCTTGCTTGTTTGCCCTTTTCAGATGCAGTTTTTGCTCTACCGGTTGCAAGATATTATCCTCTTCCTCCTCCAGATAAGTGATTTCACAAGGCGTCCATGCCCAAAAGGTTGTTCCGACATCCGGAGTAGAGACAAATCCTATTTCACCTCCCGCTCCTTCAATGATAGCCCGTGAAATGGCCAGTCCGAGTCCCGTTCCCTGTGCAAACTCATTGAGTTTCTGAAACCGTCCGAATACCCGGTCCTGCAAATCCAGAGGAATACCGACCCCTGTATCTTCAACATAAATCCGGATACCTCCCCGTTCGATAGAATATCCCATCTTGATATGTCCCGAATGGGTACACTTCACAGCATTGGAAAGGAAGTTCAACCATACTTGTTTCAAGCGGTTTCTGTCCAGGAAGATATTACACTCCGCACCCGAACTATCCAGGAGGAATTCAACATCAGGATTCGTCACCTTCGGCAGAATCATTGTATACAACTCACTACGCAGTTTTGCCAGATTGAATGTTTCCCTTTTGCGTTCGAGAATGCCCGACTCGATCTTGGAAAGATCAAGAATATCATCAATCAGGCGCAACAACAGTTCATTGTTGGAATGTATAATTTCTACATATTCTTCTTTCTCGGCAGGGTCTTCACAATATGCCATAAGCTCGGAAAAGCCTACAATGGCATTAAGAGGCGTACGTATTTCATGACTCATATTGGCCAGGAATGCCGATTTGAGTTTGTCGGACAGTTCAGCCTTTTCTTTCAATTCCTTCAGTTCCTGGGTCACCTTTTCCCATTCCGTATTATTAAAGCAGATACCGGTGTACCGGATTACTTTTCCCGCTTTATTCTTCTCTGACTGAATACCGGTAACCACCAGACTCTGCCATTCCTGATCCCACTTGGTTTTGGAACGGTACTTTAAGGTAAAATCGGTATCCGTTCCCTGCAACATGAGGTTCATCGTTTCAAGAAAGCGTTCCACATCATCGGGATGTGCAAAATTCTGATAATCTTCCGGAGCGATAGGTCGCTCCGGATCATAATCGTTCACCGGGTCATTGAATGCTTTGAATAGCCTGCTCCGCACATCGAAGTCCCAATAAGACATACCGACCGTCTTGAAAGTAAGCTCCATTTTATAATTTCTTTCCTTGAGCTCCTCATCCAACTGGTGCAGTTTGGAGATATTCTGCCGGAATCCGGTATATCTCATAATATTCCCGTTTTCATCTTGCTCGAAAGGAACACCTATCACGTTGCAATATTGCCAGGCATCATCATATTTTGTCTTAATTCTGCAAGTCAGATCAAGAGTCATATTCTTACCTGAAATCATGGACTGTATGGCATCATTGAATACAGAATAATCCTCCGGATGCGTCACCTCCCGAAGTTCCGGAATTGTGATTTGCTTGTCACTGGCATAGTCATTAATGGGATCGTTATAAGATTCCATCTTTTGGGTCCGCACATCAAAATCCCAATGAACAATATTGCTGACCTGCATAGCCAATTCCCGCTTCGCAATCAGCTCTTCGGTCTTCTTGGTCATCAGCACTTTTTCCGTCACCTCCAGTTGCGTACCGATAATCAGCAACTTTCCCCGGTGTTCGGAAGACAGGCGCATCCGACTTTCATAGAACCGATACTGCTTTTTTTCTTCATCATAACAACGCAACGTGATATGTCCGTGCTGGATTTTCCTGTCCACCAATTGCGAAAAAATCTGCTGCAAAGGCATACGGTCTTGAGGATGCAACCTGCTCAGCATATTCTCCCATCCTACTGTAGTCTTTATAATAGGTTCACCATACAAAGGGCTAAAAGTCTTTTTATGTACATCGTATACCCATGAAGACATTTTAGCGGCGTCCATCGCCATTTCCAGATTCTTCTTGCTTTCTTCCGTGCGGAAATCGGCTTCCTTTGCGGCAGTCACATCATTGGACAGCAATATATGACCGATAATCGTCCCCGCATCATTACGCAAAGGAACGATCTTGGCTTCGTAAATTATGGATTTCTGGTTATTGCTTACGAAATAAGCATCATCATTGATCCGATCAAAATCGAACTCAAATTCTAAAGAGACGTCGTCGCCTACCCGTATTTTCTTTTTAAGTTCATCGTCCATATACGGGCTATTGAAGAGATTGACCGTATTCACCACCTTTGTCCGGTCTTCAACACCATACATAAGCAAGGCATGGTCGTTTATACTACGCAAGACTCCATCCACATCATAGATTTCAATACTTATCGGCAAACGGGCATACAAGCTCTCTGCTAATAAAAGCTCTTCTTGAACTAATTCCGGCTTCTCCCCGGAAGACATCACCTCATTGTCGTGGGAAACGGTTTCATTTTGTTCCATTTATCTCTCAGTTTTTTACAGACATGTTTGTTGTTTTAAGAGGTTCTACGCCAAATTATTACAGCTTTGACATAGGGCTTGCGTTGCAAATGTATAATTAAAAAATCACAATCTGAAATTTAAAAGAATAAAACACATCCACAACCAGATAAAACAAGTAGAAAAGCAGAAAAAGCATACTTACAGAAGCACAGAAAGCAGAAAACGAGAGACTGACACAAGATCAGTCCCTCGTTCAGGGCATTAAGTCCTTTTGATAAATTCTTTAGGTGTCCTTCCAAAATATTCCTTATACCTGCCTCTGAAATTCTTCAGATTTCTCAAGCCTACCATTTCCGCAACGATGGTTACAGAATATTTTCCGCTTTCCAACAACTCACGCGCTTTTTCCATACGTATCCGCGAAATCAGATATTTGGGAGCTTCGCCCGTCAGGGCCTTCCATTTGTTATAGAAGGTAGTACGGCTCATGCACATCCTCGAAGCAATATCATCAATCGTCAGATCTTCCTTATCCAGATTTTCCAGAATATACCCCCTCACTTCTTTCAGAAAGTCCAGGTTAATATCCCGCGAAGCCCCATCCAGTTTCTTTGCCAGGAAACCATCGCCAAATACCTTCTCCAAGAATGACTTCCTGAGTACACGGCTGTTGTTTATCAATACGAATATTTCTATTTTTAAATCTTCTAAATTAAACGGTTTACAAATAAAGACATCCGCCAAAGACAAGTGCCTCTTTTCACGTCGTTCCAAGTCAATATGCGAGCCTAGCAATATCACCGGAATAAAAGAAGTTTCTCTGGATGTCTTCAATTTCGAAGAAAGTTCCTCACCACCCATACGGTGCAACATGATATCGCAAATCACCAGATCAGGATATTCCTCACGTATGGCCTTCAAAGCTTCCTCACCGTCACTGAAACTTTTCACGATGAAATACTCCGCTAAACGGTCCTCTAAATAGCACCTGAATTTCTCATCATTATCTGCAAGAATAACCAAGGGTCTGTCTATATCCTTTTTTCTACAGGAATTACGAAAAAGCGCTCCTGTCTCATCTTCAATAAGAGTTTCCAATACCTTCTTAGTTCCATATTCCACTCCATGCATGCAGGGACATTTGATAGGAAACCGAAGTAAGACTTCACTTTCCTGAATCAATATTTTTCCGTTACATAACTCCAGCAATTTATCAAATAAGGCTCCACCTATGGCATGCTGACCGTGATACCAGACTCTGGAGATAGGCAGTCGCGAGGCGTAGCACTTGCAACGTCTCAAAAACTGCTCGTTTTCGGCAGTCTTTATCTTAATGGCCCAGAAATCACCCTTCAAAGAAATCGTCATCACAAGGTGTGCCTTGGGAAGGGAGCACTCGATGGCACTCAATATAAACTTATCAATGACCGGAGATATTTTGCCCTGGTCAAACCAGGCACTGGCATAATCAAAATCGGGCACAAGTTCCAGATTCATCCGCAATCCGGCAGCATAACTTTGCAAAGGATATACTTTCTTCTTCATGAATGCCCCGATCTCATGCTCTGCCACAGTCAGGTTTCTGGAATGGATGAAAAGATGCTTCAATTCCATCAGCCTCACCAGATGTTGTTCAAGACCATCTATATTGTGAATTGCAACGGTCAGTTCTTTCTTAATCGACTCCGGACAGGCCCCGTCGCATGCAACGCCCAACGGAGTTTTTATCAACGAGATAGGATTACGGATATCCCGGAACGTATCAATGAAATATTGATTTCCTTCCTTCAACAGATCCCTTTCTTCACTGACATAAGCCAAATGAAACAAAAGCCAGCACAGCAAACACATTCCACCAAACATAACCGGCAAAACAGAACCCGGAAAACATCGATATAATCCCACCGATACAAAAAAAATAAATAACGACACTACTATTATTAATACATGCTTCATACTATATACATTTAAGTCACATTCTTTTAATTCACTCTCTAACCTGAAGCTCAGACAAAACAACTGTAAGATTACCCAAAGTATCACCAGAAGGCGATCTTATGCGAGGTACTTTGTTGTATTTGTCCTTCATATTCATATCTCGTTCTCTTACAGATGTTTTCTAAAGAAAAAAAATAATAGTATAACAACCAGAACTGCAAAAAGATGTGGCTCTTGTTCATACAATCGAAAGAAGCTATCTTTGCAGTATGAAACCAGAATTGAAAGAAAACGGCGGATTGCCGCCACATATACTTTGGACGCTTGCCATCGTAGCAGGCATATCCGTGGCAAACCTGTACTATAACCAGCCATTACTGAACATAATGCGCCATGAGCTTGGAGTCTCTGAGTTCAAAACCAACTTGATTGCCATGATTACACAAGTGGGCTATGCCCTGGGATTGCTGTTCATTGTTCCGTTGGGCGACCTCTATCAGCGCAAAAAGATAATATTGATAAATTTCTTCTTGCTCATATTCTCCTTACTGGGTATTGCCGTAGCGCCCAATATTTATATTATCTGGGCGGCATCGCTCATCACGGGCATCTGTTCCATGATACCGCAAATCTTTGTCCCGATAGCATCGCAGTTCTCCCGTCCCGAAAACAAGGGTCGGAATGTAGGTGTCGTCATCTCCGGATTGTTGACGGGAATACTGGCATCGCGTGTTGTCAGCGGGTTTGTAGGCGAGGTTTTGGGATGGCGCGAAATGTACTTCATTGCAGCAGGCATGATGCTGGTTTGCGCCATTGTGGTACTGAAAGTACTGCCGGATATACGCCCCACATTTCAGGGAAAGTATGCCGATTTAATGAAATCTCTCTTCTTGTTGGTGAGAGATTATCCGGCGCTACGTATTTATTCGGTACGTTCCGGGTTGGTGTTCGGTTCATTTCTTGCCATGTGGTCGTGCCTTGCCTTCAAAATGGGAGAAGCTCCTTTTTATGCAAGCAGCGACGTCATCGGGATACTGGGTTTATGTGGCATAGCGGGGGCTCTTACCGCCTCTTTTGTGGGTAAGTATGTAAAAACTGTAGGAATACGTAACTTCAATTTCATAGGCTGTACACTGAATATATTAGCGTGGGCATTACTTTATTTCTGCGGCAACAGCTATGCAGGCATTATTGCCGGTATCATAATCATTGATATAGGTATGCAGTGCATTCAACTCAGTAACCAGACAAGCATCTTCGACATCTGCCCTTCGGCCTCCAACCGGGTAAATACCATCTTTATGACGACCTATTTCATCGGCGGTTCACTGGGAACCTTCCTTGCCGGCAGTTGCTGGCAAGCATGGGGATGGGCCGGTGTAGCCGGTATAGGTGCAATGCTGACAATAATATCACTTACCATCACACTTTGTACCAAGAAATGAAGAAAAAGAAATACACTTATCTCGATACACGTCCCGAAGTATTTCCGTTCATCAGGCTCTCCACCTCTTCTACCGTCACAAGATTGAAATCGCCAAAAACGGTATTCTTCAGTGCAGAAGCTGCAAGGGCATACTCCAATGCCTTTTGGTCATCATGCGGATAAGTTATCAAACCGTATATCATGCCACCGACGAAAGCATCGCCTGCACCGACACGGTCCACTTCATGCTCAATGTCGTAGATGCCGGTATGCTTTAAGATGCCGTCGGAGTAAAGGACAGCGGCAAGCAGATTGTGATTCGAAGTAATGGAATTGCGCAGTTCAAGGAACACCTTCCGGCAACGGGGCACAAGTGCAGAGACTTTCTGCCCAAAGGCTTCAAAAGCCGGAAGATTGGACTCGAAAGAGGTATCGGCGGCAGTAACGGCTTTGAATCCGACAGGCTGTACGCCAAGAATTTCCTGATATTCAGGTTCTGCACCGAAGATGACATCGCTGTATTGCACTAAAGGCTGCATCACTTCGGCAGCCGTACGGCCATAGTTCCAAAGTTTCTTACGGAAGTTAAGGTCGCAGGAGATAGTCAGTCCCATGCGATGGGCTACTTCGAGCGCTTCCCGGCAGGCATCGGCGCCGTCTTGCGAAAGGGCAGCCGCAATACCCGACCAGTGGAACCAGCCGGCATCGGCAAATATCTTTTCCCAATCTATCATGCCGGGACGGAGTGTGGCGAAGGAGGAGCCTTCGCGATCGTACACTACATTCGAATTACGGAAAGCGGCACCGCATTCCAGATAATAAAGTCCCAAGCGCTTGCCTCCCCAAACAATGCCCTCCGTACCCAAGCCGCTGGCGCGAAGAGATGCAATACAGGCACGAGCCACGGCATTATCCGGCAAGCGGGTGACAAACTCGGTCGGTATGCCAAAGTGTGCCAGTGACACGGCGACATTGGCTTCACTACCGCCATAAGTTGCTATAAATTCATTGGTTTGCGAGAAACGGCGAAAACCCGGAGTGGTGAGGCGAAGCATTACTTCGCCAAAAGTTACTACTTTCATTAGCCCTTACTATTATTTATTATTGAGCGATACAAAGATACTAAATGTCTCTATAAACAGAAACTTTCTCCTGATTTATCTTATCTTCGCACCGTTCATAAACCAATACACTACAATGAGCTCTACCAATAATAAAATCCCCTCTCCTCTTGTATCTCTCCTCCCCATCGCCTTTCTTGTAGGTATGGCCACCATCTTGAGCGTACCCACGCTGACGTACCTCCCCTACTGCTTTTTCAACCTGGTCAGTCCGCTGATGAGTATCTTTATTGCTGCTATCGGATATAAAATAATCAAAAAGCCGGTGAACAATCTCTGATAGGCATTGTTCTTGCAATAAACTTATAACGAACAATTTATTAAACCTAAACAAAAAAGATTCGATTATGAAAAAGTTTATTGCATTAGCAGCATTAGTATTGGTAAGCATGGCCACAACCACCATGTATGCACAAGAGAGTAGAGCCGAAAAGCGCGCAGACCGCAAAGCCCAGAGAGACGCAGAGCGTGCCCGGCTGAAAGCAGAACAACAAGTACAGGACGTCATATCCTATGACGACGCCGTAGCCGCCTTGCAGGCACATCAGTTTGTAATGGAAGCCGACCAGGTAATGTTCCGCAGCGGACAGACTGCATTTGTAAACTCCAACACCAACTTTGTATTGGTAAACCAGGGACGCGGCACCGTGCAGGTGGCCTTCAATACCGTCTATCCCGGTCCTAACGGCATCGGCGGTGTAACCGTGGACGGAACCGTTTCGGACATCCAGATGACTACCGACAAGAGAGGCAACGTAAACTGCAACTTCAGCATCCAGGGTATCGGCATCTCTGCCCAAATATTCCTTACGCTGACCAATGGAGGCAACAATGCCACTGTAACCATCAGCCCGAACTTCAATTCCAACACCATGACCCTGAGTGGAAACCTCGTTCCGCTGGAACAATCCAATATCTTCAAGGGACGTTCCTGGTAAAACCCTTTTAAATATATATAATCTCACTCCGCTGCAAATCACATAAAAAGTGTACATTTGCAGCGGAGTTTTTTATTTACGAACGTCATGAGAGAATTTATCATCGCAGACAACCAGGACATCACCAAAGCCGGAATGATGTTTCTGCTAAGCAAGCAGAAAGAAACCTCCCTCCTGCTGGAAGCCGGCAACAAGGCAGAACTGATACAGCAGTTGCGCCTGCATCCTGCGGCAGTCGTCATTCTGGACTACACGCTTTTCGACTTTTCCGGTGCCGACGAACTGATTGTACTGCACGAGCGTTTCAAGGAATGCGACTGGCTGTTGTTCTCGGACGAGTTGAGCATGCCCTTCCTGCGGCAAGTATTGTTCAGCAGCATGGCATTCGGAGTTGTGCTGAAAGACAGTTCCAAAGAAGAGATATGGACCGCCCTGCAATGTACATCGCGCAAGGAGCGCTTCATCTGCAACCACGTCAGCAACCTGCTGCTTTCGGGCGGCGGCGCATCCTCTCCCGCCCATCCCGCCATCAAAGACGACTTGCTGACTACCGCCGAGCGGAGTATTCTGAAAGAAATAGCCCTTGGAAAAACAACCAAGGAAATAGCCGCCGAGCGGAACCTGAGTTTTCATACCGTGAACAGTCACCGGAAGAACATCTTCCGGAAACTGGGCGTAAACAATGTGCACGAAGCCACCAAGTATGCCATGAAAGCAGGCATCGTAGACTTAGTGGAGTATTATATATAAATCTCCCCGCTGCCGATGCACAGCCGGGAAGCCTCATCGTAAACCACCCCGAACTGCCCCGGAGCAATGCCTTGCAACTTCTCTTCCGAGATGACGCGATAACCTCCGTCCTCGTGCAACAACCTCCCCCGGATGAATTCGGGCGTATGCCGTATCTTGAAAGTAATATCCACCTCTTTCTGTTGTTCTTTCCAGGGATTGTCCGTAATGAAATGGAAGTCGTGCATACGGAATTCATTTCCATACTGCCGCTCCGTATCATAACCGCGCGAGACGTAAACCACATTCTCCGCAATGTCCTTACGGACAACGAACCACGGTCCGCCACTCAGCCCCAGCCCCTTGCGCTGGCCGATGGTATGAAACCAATAGCCGCGATGTTTTCCCAACTTCTTTCCCGTTTCCAGTTCCACGATGTCCCCCTCCTGCTCGCCCAGGAAGCGGCGGACAAAGTCGTTATAATTAATCTTCCCCAAGAAGCAGATGCCCTGACTGTCGCGCCGGCGGGCACTGGGCAGGGAGGCACGCCGGGCTATCTCGCGTACTTCATGCTTCATCAGTCCGCCCAGGGGGAACATCAGTTTGGAGACTTGCAGGGCGTCTATCTGGGCAAGGAAATCGGTTTGGTCTTTCACGGGATCGACGGCAGTGCCCAGCCAGGTCTTGCCCTCTTGCAGCACGGTGGTGGCATAATGCCCCGTTGCCGTAAAATCGAACTCCTTTCCTACGCGTTGCTCAAAACAGCCGAACTTGATGAGCTTGTTGCACATCACGTCCGGATTGGGAGTCAGCCCGCGACGAATCTTATCGATGGCATAGGCGGCAACGTTGTCCCAATATTCACGGTGCAGGTCCACCACTTCCAGGGGCAGACCATAGCGGCGGGCAATGGCGGAGGCTATTTCCAAATCTTCCTCGGCAGAACAGTCCATATACTCGGCATCGTCCCTACCTATCTTAATGTAAAACAGGGAAGGACGGTGGCCTTGTTCGCAGAGAAGGTGCACAACCACAGAGCTATCCACGCCTCCCGATAATAGTACAGCAGTATTCATCGGCATAAACATATATTCTTATCAGATACATCATTACTGCCTTTCATCTTCATCCCTTATTCCTTTCATGCACAAGATGCCATCTTGTGTTGTATAAGATGCCATCTTGTGCTACATAAGATGCCATCTTGTGCATGAAGGGCAATAGTGTTTCATACGACAGCAAGTAATGTAACAGTTGAAAAGAGCCTTAGGTTCAGGTCTCCGGCAATAGATGTTGCAAAGATAAGAGGGTAAGCCGGAGGGGACAATGACATACAATAGGGAATTTTATACCATATTTGTGGTAGGATAAGCAAACTATTTCCTAATTTTGCGGCTATGAAAGCAAGAAATACACTGATACTCATATTGGGAGCACTGATTCTCCCCCTCTATTTCAGTTCCTGCGGAGTGGACCGCTGGAAAGAATATGCCGGCCAAACGCAGACCGACCGCTGGATTGACGACACCATGCGGGTGTGGTATTATTGGGTGGATGCGATTCCCCATACCGACAAGTTGAATTACTTCGAAGCGCCGTTCAAGTTCTATGCATCGCTCCTTTTAAAGGAAGACAAGTTCTCTTCCATCGACAGCCTGGTCAGTATCTCTGCTACCCGCAGCATCCCGTATACGGACTATAGCTATGGTTTTCAGTTTACCACCGACCAGTTAGGCAGCGACGAAGGTCTCTATGCACACGTGCTCTACGTTGCCGATGACAGCCCGGCATCCGCCATCGGACTGAAACGCGGCGACTGGATTATGGAAATGAACGGAGAGCCCATCACCAAGGACAATGCAAAACTGTTGTACGGAAGCGCCGCCATGGAACTCACAGTAGGTTACTATGATGCCGAAACCGCCACCGTCGTTGCCTACGACGAGCCAAGAAAAATAGCTTCGGCACGCAAGGTCAACGATAATCCCGTGTATTATAAGAATGTATATACGGAAGGAAACAAACGCATCGGCTACCTGGTCTACAACCATTTCAGTTCCGGCCCTACGGATAACAGCAACGAGTACGACAATGACCTGCGCAGTGCATTCCAGTACTTCTCTTCCCAACAGGTGAATGAGTTTATTCTTGATTTACGCTATAACAACGGAGGACTTCTGAGTTGTGCCGAACTGATGTGCGTCATGCTGGCTCCCTCTTCCGCTCTGGGGCAAAGCATGGGACACCTGGAATTCAACAATCGTTTCAATCCGCAGGAAGTTCCGTTTACTTTCAATGCAGCGCTTATCGGGAACGGGGCAAACCTGAATTTACAAAGACTCTACGTACTTACCAGTAGCCAGACTGCCTCTGCTTCGGAGATGGTTATCAACTGCCTCAAGCCTTATATGGATGTGGTTGTCATCGGTGGAACTACCGTAGGAAAGAATGTAGGTTCCAGAAACTTTGCCAGCCCGGAACTGATGATCACAATGAATCCCATCGTCTGCAAGATTTATAATTCAAAAGGAGAATCGGACTACGAAGCAGGATTCAGCCCCGAATATTCGGAATATACAGTCAGCGAGACCAGTGATATGGCACGCTTCCTGCCCTTCGGCAACCCGGATGAGGCATTGCTGGCCACTGCACTCGGCGCCATCAATGGAAGCATAAAGCCACCTACGGAAGAGGAAACCGGTTCTTTAAAAGTTACTACCATTGCCAGTTCCATCGACCGCAGAGCAAGCAACTCCGTCCGCATAAAATAATAAATAAAACATAGGCAAGATGAAACTAAACAAGTTAACTACCGCATTTTCAAGAATACTATTCAGCCTGCTACTCATCGGCGGACTGGCAGCCTGTAGTGATGATGATAACAATGGCAAAGAGGAACCGGAACCGGCTGTACACCCTGTCACCTCTTTCTCCAAAATCCAGTTGAAAGAGGTCGTAGAGAGTGACGCAGAACCGGTCATCGTTACCCAAACCTATCTTTACGACAAGTCGGGAAGGCTGTACAGCTACACTTACCTGCAAAATTTCAATGCCGGAGGAGAAACCTTTGAAATAGAAGGAGGCAGCAGCGTAGAATACAGCGACCATCAAGCCGTAGTTACTGATGATACCGGCACTGTGTCTACCTATACGCTGAATGATAAAGGCTACGCCGTAAATTGCACCCGTCAGGAACCCGGAGCAAATCTCCGTACCTATACTTTCTCGTACCTCGTCAACACCGAAGACAAACATTACCTGACGAACATTACGGAGAAACTGGGCGACGGAGCAGTTTACTCCTCTGTCGATATTGAATTCAGCGGCTTCCGAAGCATACACATCAAGCAGAAAGTAGGAGATTTTGAGCATGCCGGCACCGCCATCACTTCGCCGGGCGATGAAATAGCAAACGTCTCCGAAATTCCTTACCCCTACCTTGCAGACCAGCACCCGCTTTCGATGCATACCGTTGCCATATATGGAAAGCTGCTGGGCGAACCCTTCGACTACCTGATTACTCAACTCAGCCCGGACAATAACGAAGAAAGCAAAGAAATTACGACCTATACGTACACGCTCGACGACCGGGGGATTGTTACCTCCTGCCGGGAAGTTACTAACAGTTATGGCGTAGACTACAGACGTACAGTGAACTATACCATCGAGTAATTCCCCCTGTTTTATCTTTTTATTGTTTATTATTTCTAACAAAAGCCAATATTAACAGTAGATTCTCAGAAAATATTATCTTTGCGGCATAACTATTCGCAATCCTATTTATGGAATTCATTATTATTCTATTGTTACTTATTTTGAACGGTATCTTTGCCATGTATGAAATCGCTCTGGTATCGTCGAGTAAAGCACGTCTTGAAACCCTTGTTGGAAAAGGAAACAAAAGAGCCAAAGGAGTACTGAAACAGTTGGAAGAACCGGAGAAATTCCTTTCTACCATTCAAATCGGTATCACTCTGATCGGTATCGTGTCCGGTGCCTATGGTGGTGCCACCATTTCCGATGACGTAGAACCACTGTTCCTCCTGATTCCGGGAGCGGCAGCCTATGCCAAAACCCTCGCCATGATTACAGTGGTAGCCATCATCACCTATCTGTCGCTCATCATAGGCGAGCTGGTACCCAAATCCATCGCCTTGAGCAATCCCGAAAGATGGGCAACGATGCTCAGCCCCTTCATGATTGTACTTACCAAAGTTTCTTATCCTTTTGTCTGCCTGCTGAGCGCTTCCACCAAACTGGTGAACAAGTTCATCGGACTGAACAGCGACGAAGAACGTCCCATGACACAAGACGAGCTGAAAATGATTCTGCACCAAAGTTCGGAACAAGGCGTCATCGACAAGGAAGAAACAGAAATGCTGCGTGACGTATTCCGCTTCTCGGACAAGCGCGCCAACGACCTGATGACTTACCGCCGCGACATCGTAGTGCTTCATCCCACAGATACGCGGGAAGAGGTGCTGCGCACCATTCACGAACAGCATTTCAGCAAATACCTGCTGGTAGAAAGAGGGAAAGATGAGATTATAGGCGTAGTTTCCGTGAAAGATATCATTCTGATGATGGGCGGCGAGCAGCCGTTCGATCTGCGCAATATTGCCCGTCCCGCCCTGTTCATTCCCGAAAGTTTGTATGCAAAAAAGGTTTTAGAGCTCTTTAAGAAGAACAAAAACAAGTTCGGAGTTGTTGTAGACGAGTATGGAAATACAGAGGGTATCATCACCCTGCACGACCTGACGGAAAGCATCTTCGGAGACATCCTCGAAGAGAACGAAATGGAAGAAGAAGAGATTGTAGTACGTCAGGACGGCTCCATGCTGGTAGAAGCCTCCATGAATCTGGACGACTTTATGGAGACGATGGGCATTTTGAACTATGATGACCTGAAGGAAGAGGACTTTACCACCCTGAGCGGTCTTGCCATGTTCCTCATCGGCCGCGTGCCGAAAGCCGGAGACTTGTTCAGCTACAAGAATCTGGACTTCGAGGTGGTGGATATGGACCGTGGAAGAGTGGACAAACTGCTCGTCATCAAAAGAGAAGAAGATGATAAATAACGCTATTGCGTCTTTATATTAACTTAAACCATTAAAGCAATGAAAAAAGTAATGATGATTGCAGCTATCGCCGCTGCATTGGTATCCTGCCAATCAAAAGGAACTCAGAACAACAACACCGCCGCAGACATGGACGAAGGTGTAATGACCGTTGCCGGCAATGACTCGTCTGCCGTAGCCGTATACGAAGGTATCCTTCCTGCAGCCGACGGTCCGGGCATCCAGTATGTATTGAGCGTAGACAGTGTAGGTCCCGACGGAGAAAGCGGCTACACCCTGGTAACCACTTACCTGGATGCCGACGGTCCCGGAAAGAACAAGAGCTTTACTTCCAAAGGGAAGAAACAGGTTATCCAGAAAGACGTCAATAACAAGAAAAAGACAGCCATCAAGCTGACTCCGAACGACGGAGACACTCCTGTCTACTTTGTAGTTGTCAACGACACCACCCTGCGCCTGGTCAACGACAGCCTGCAGGAGGCAGTAAGCGACTTGAACTATGACATCATTCAAGTGAAATAACCACCACCTTACCTATAAAAACAAATCAGCCGGAATCATTCTCTACAGAACGATTCCGGCTGTTTCATATCAATATTAATTCTATGTTAACGAAATCAGTATCTTTTATTTCTTTACCGGAGAAGAATATCTTGCATTCAAGCCTTCCAGAATCTCACGGGTGATGTTGTAAACACTGTCAGCATACAGCAGGTTGTCGAAACCGGTATTGCTGATAATCATACTGTAACCCTTCGTCTTATTATACTCTTTCAGGAAAGCATTGATAGAATCGCGCAACTGCAGGCTGTTCTTTTCGTTTTCGCTCATCAACTCAGACTGCAATTTGTTACTCAGGTTCTGCAAGTCTTGTTCCAGCTTGGCGATGCGGTTATACTCCTGCTGTGCTCTTTCCTGAGAAAGATAGGCGTTGTTCTGATACTTGGTCTGGAATTCCTGCTTCTGCTTGTCCAACTCGTTGGCTTTCTGGTTCAGCGTCAGGCGAACATTCTCACTCTTCTTCACCATAGCTTCATTCAAATCGATGCAATAGTTATATTTTGCCAGAAGCGTATCTATCTCAACATAAGCTATTTTCATTTCAGATAATCCGCCGGCTTGTGCAGGAGCGTTTGTTGTCTGTTTATCAGTATTGCCGGCACATTGAGCAAATAAAACGATCAGTGCAAGAGCTGCCAAACCGTTCATGAGGTAGTTTAATCTCTTCATAATTTGATAAATATTGTTTTTAAAATTAGTTCATACTATCGTTTAAGGCTTTTTCCAGTTCATCAATGGAGAAACGGGATTTGCGTTGTGCTTCCCGGTCTTGCGACTGTACGCAGCCGATACCTCTATCCCGCATTGCTTTGCTACCGCTGACGTGTCCATTAGGAAACTTGCCGCCTTTCACAAAAAAGACCTTTACACCTAATAAAACAATGCAAATAGCAACTATTAACAAAGTTATCAATATTGTATCGAGCATTTCCATTAATTTTGTTACGCGAAAACAGTGTTCTCACTATTTTTGTGGGTGCAAATATAGGGCTTTGGTTGGACTAACTCACCTTTTTTACTCTAAAAAAAGAGAAAGGGAAATAAAATAGCCAATCAATTTAACCATATTTAGCAGTAAGAGGTTAAATACGAACATTCATAAAGAATTTAATATGGAAAAGAAAGACTTAAAACCGGCCGGTGTATTTCATTATTTTGAAGAAATCTGCCAAGTGCCACGCCCTTCCAAAAAGGAAGAAAAGATTATCGCTTACTTAAAAGCATTCGGAGAAAAGCATAAGTTGGAAACAAAGGTGGATGAAGCCGGAAACGTTCTGATAAAGAAACCTGCCACCCCGGGCATGGAAAACCGTAAAACAGTAGTGTTGCAATCGCACGTCGATATGGTGTGCGAGAAGAACAACGATGTGAAGCACGACTTCCTCACCGACCCCATCGAAACAGAGATAGACGGCGAATGGCTGAAAGCCAAAGGAACTACGCTGGGAGCAGACAATGGTATCGGCGTTGCCACCGAACTGGCTATCCTTACCGACGACAGCATTGAGCACGGTCCCATCGAATGCTTGTTCACCGTAGACGAAGAGACGGGACTGACCGGCGCCTTTGCCTTGAAAGAAGGCTTTATGAACGGAGACATTCTGCTGAACCTCGACTCCGAAGATGAAGGCGAACTTTTCATCGGTTGTGCAGGCGGTGTAGACTCTGTGGCTGAATTCAGCTATAGGGAGGTAGATGTACCTGCCGGCTACTTCTGCTGCAATGTTCTGGTAAAAGGTTTGAAAGGCGGACACTCCGGCGGTGACATACACCTGGGACGCGGTAATGCCAACAAATTGTTAAACCGTTTCCTCAGCCAGACATTCAAGAAATATGATATGTATCTCTGCGAGATAGACGGCGGCAACCTGCGCAACGCCATTGCACGCGAAGCCCACGCCGTAATCGCCATCCCCGATGCCGACAAACATGCCTTGCGTACCGACCTCAATGTATTTGCCGCCGAAGCAGAGGCTGAATATGCCGTAGTAGAGCCGGACTTGCAGTTCGTACTCGAATCGGAGCCTGCCCGTACGAAAGCCATTGATAAAGATACCACCAAGCGCTTGTTGCAAAGCATTTATGCCACTCCACACGGTGTATATGCCATGAGCCAGGACATTCCCGGCCTGGTGGAGACCTCCACTAACCTGGCTTCCATAAAGATGAAACCCAACCATATCATCCGCATCGAAACCAGCCAACGCAGTTCTACCGAATCGTCCAAACGGGATATTGCCAATATGGTACGTACCGTATTCGAGATGGGTGGAGCTAAAGTAACCTTCAGTGACGGCTATCCCGGATGGAAGCCCAATCCGCATTCAGAGATTCTGGAAGTAGCTACCGAATCATACAAGCGTCTGTTTGGCGTGGATGCCAAGGTAAAAGCCATTCATGCGGGTTTGGAATGCGGTCTGTTCCTCGACAAGTATCCTACGCTGGATATGATTTCCTTCGGTCCTACCCTGCAAGGCGTACACTCTCCCGACGAACGGATGCTGATTCCTACCGTCGATAAATTCTGGAAACACTTGCTGGATATCCTGAAACATATTCCGGAGAAGAAACAGGCATAATGCCGGGTACAGTTTCCCCTCAGCATGTATAAACTACTGATACGCAATAGCATTTGCGTCCTATTATTCTTTTTTCTCTGCCCGTACTTCCATCTGTACGGGCAAGAGAAGAAAGATACGCTTACTTTCCGGGTGGTAAGCTACAATGTAGAGAATCTCTTTGACTCCCGGCACGATACACTAAAAAATGATTATGAATTCCTGCCCGATGCAGTGCGGCACTGGAACTACTCCAAGTACAAGAAGAAACTGGATAACATTGCCCGTGTCATTACTGCCGTTGGTGGCTGGATGCCTCCCGCACTTGTTGCCCTGTGCGAAGTGGAGAATGACAGCGTAATGCGCGACCTCACCCGCTACTCCGCCCTGCGGGAAGCCGGCTATCGCTATGTCATGACCCAATCGCCCGACGAACGCGGCATCGATGTGGCATTGCTCTATCAGCGGAGTGTCTTCAAACTGCTTTCTTACCAGAGTCTCCCGGTGGATAAGCCCCATAAGAGCAGTCGCCCTACACGCGATATTCTTCACGTCAGCGGGTTGATGATGAACGGGGACACACTGGATGTATTCGTGGCTCATTTCCCTTCCCGTTCGGGAGGTGCCAAAGAATCCGAACCCTATCGGCTGCTGGCGGCAAAGAAGATGAAGAGTGCAGCAGACAGCCTCTTCACAGTGCGTCAGCATCCACAAATCATACTTTTAGGAGACTTCAACGACTATCCAGACAACAAATCCGTACGGCAAGTCCTGGCGGCTGAAGCACCTCCCGCTTCACCGGAATCCCTCCACACACAAAAACTCTACCACCTCCTGGCAGGAAAAGCAGCTACCCGCAAGCATTTCGGCAGCTATAAATACCAGGGAGAATGGGGACTGCTGGACCATATTATCGTATCGGGCAATCTGCTGCAAGAAACCTCTCCACTCTATACCGATGAAACACAAGCAGAGGTATTCCGCCCGCCTTTCCTCCTGACCAAAGATGCGAAGTATGGCGGAAAGCAACCCTTCCGCACTTACTACGGAATGAAGTACCAGGCCGGATATAGCGATCATCTGCCTGTATATGCAGAGTTCCGATTGCTCTATTAACGCAGGTCGGGTAGATTAATTGGAATACTGATACAGCTTCAAATCAAACTTCTGCACCATCACCAGCAAGTGGTCGAATATATCAGACTGAATGCGTTCGTACTCCTTCCAAACTTTATTGCGTGAAAAGAAGTAGACCTGAATAGGTACACCGTAAGTCGTCGGTTCCTTCTGACTGATAATCAAATCCATATCTTGGTTCACCACCGGGAGGCTGCATAAGTAGCGTTCGATATAGATACGATAGAGTTGTGCATTGGTGGGTACCTCTCCCTCTGCCGGCTGATAATCGGCCATTAGAGGAACCTCTTTGCGGATTGTGTCCAGCATCTCCGGCGTGCAGAACTTCAGTGTTGTCATATCCAGGTAGATATTCTTATTCACCCGGCGCCCACCGCTCTCCTGCATGCCGCGCCAGTTCTGGAAAGAGTTGTTCACAAGTGTATAAGGTGGTACGGTAGAGATAGTTTCATCCCAGTTACGTATTTTCACCGTATTCAGCGTTATTTCCTCCACCGTACCGTTAGCGACGCCGTTGGGCAACGCTATCCAGTCTCCGATACGCAGCATGTCATTGGCAGAAAGCTGTACGCCTGCCACAAATCCCAGAATACTATCCTTAAAAACCAACATCAGCACCGCCGCCGAAGCACCCAGTCCGGCAAACAGAGTCATAGGAGACTTATTCATCAGCACGGAAATAATAACAATACCGCCTACAAAAAACAGTATCACCTGAAGCACCTGGACAAATCCCTTCATCGGCCGGTTCTTCTGCTTCCCCTTCGAATTATACACATCGAATATCACCAGCAACAGGCCGTTGATAGTAAACAGCACTGCCGCAATGATATAAACGATGCATACCTTCTGCGAGAAGTCCAGCATCTCCTTTCCCCGCACAAAGGCAAAAGGAAGCAGAAAGTAAATCAGGATTCCCGGCAGGATATGGATCAGGTGATGCACCACTTTCCGTTGCATAAGTAAGGTATTCCAGCGGTGAGGAGACCGTTTGGTATAATGCTTCATGCCTCCTACGAATATTGCCTGGCACAGATAGTCCAAGCCTATCGACAGTCCTACCATCAACAATGCAATAATCGTTTCATCAAACATGTCAGCAAACTTCGGGTCTACTCCCCACCCTATCAGGATCTTGTTCATCCATCCTCCTAAGCTCATCATAAAGTTTCTTTTTGCAGTTCTTTATTTATATAACAAATCAGAGATAAAGATGTTTTAGTAACCCTTCCAGAAGCACTTATCAATAAAAATACAAGAGAGCAGCGTGTTTTTTATCAAAACATAATAGAATTTATTTTAAATTGACTTACTTCGCAATCATAAAAACTTCTAAAAACACATTTGCATGAAAAGGAACCACTTTATTTTCACAGCTCTGTTCTTGCTCAGCCTTATGAGCAGCTGTTCCAAAGATAATGATGAGAACAATGGAGGCGGAGGAAAAGAAACTCCGGACGAACGTGTCACTACGGACGAAATCTACTATGCCAACCAGTTTGCCGACGATATATTATCGGATGTATATTTATGGAAACGGGAGATCAGTGCAGGCATTAAGCTGCTGGATCCGGATACGAATGAAGATCCTATCAAAACCGTCAATGATATCCGCTACAAAGAAAATGGGAAGGAGGTAGACAGGTGGACAATGCTGACGAATGACTATGAGGGCCTGACAAGCGGTATGCAAGGTGTTGCAACTACCTATGGCTATGATTTAATGCTCGGAAAGTTTTCAAACACCGGTACATACTTTTTCATTGTGAGCTATGTTTATGAAAACAGTCCGGCAGCAAAAGCAGGTATGAAGCGTGGCGATATTATTATTTCCCTGAACGGACAAGATATCACGGAAGCTAACTATCTGGACGCCTTATACAGTTCCAGTATCACACTCGGCATGGGAGTTCAAACAGACAAAGGCATTGCTAAGGGCGAAAACATGTCCCTTACCTCCATCAGGATGTACGAAAACCCGATACTTGCCACTAAAATCTTTGATTGTGCCGGCAAAAAGGTAGGTTATCTTGCATACAGTGGCTTTGACATAGAATCCGTATTCAAATTAAAAGAAATATGCGGTGAGTTCAAAGAAGCAGGAGTTACCGAACTAATCCTTGACCTCCGCTATAATGGAGGTGGCTACGTCTTTACAGAACTGGCGTTGGCATCTATGCTGGCACCCCAGGCAAATGTGGACAACAAAGACATTTACGAAACCGAGATCTGGAATGATGACTATATGGCTTATTTCAAATCGCAGGGGGAGGACTTAAATACTTATTTTGGCACTGCCTTTGCAATTCGTGACACCGGTGGCAATCTCATAAGTATCGATACAAAAGGGTATAATATCGGATTAAAGAAGATCTATGCCTTGATAAGCAGCGGCACGGCATCAGCCTCCGAATCGATTCTGATAGGTTTAATGCCTTATATGGACATAGAACTCATCGGAACGAATTCACATGGCAAATATTGTACAGGGATGACGCTCGCTCCCAAAGATGTATATGTAGACAAAAACGGGAAGGATGTATCTCCCAAGGAAATCAAGAATTGGGGAATTTACGTCATGATCAACCGCTATGCGGACAAGAATGGGGAGAACCCGTGCATGCCCGACGGCCTGACTCCTCCCCTGGGCAATGAGATACAAGATGATCCGATGGATGGATATCAATTGGGAGATGAGCAGGAAACAATGCTGAGAGAAGCTCTCCTCAGAGCCGGAAAGACAGACATCCCGCCGACAACTCGTAGTATCAGCGGCCTCAGATATGATACGAAGTTTATTCCTACCAGTCCACTGTTCGGCAAACGTATTGACAACAGTATCTTGGAGAAAATCAGGAAATAGCCGTAGCTCAATCTGCATCGGCCATAAGCACATATCCTTTTTTCATCAACGACTCAATCTTTACGGTTGGGTCGTTTTTTAATGCCTTCCTCAGATAAGTAATCTGAACATTCAGAGCAAGCGAATTGGAATAAGAGCTACTTCCCCACACAGTTTCCAGCAAGCGGTCGCGGGCAACGGAGACATTCTTGTTCAACGCAAGCAGACGAAGAATATCCGCCTGGCGGGAGGTTATCAGAACTTTACTGTTTCCGGTACGGATTTCATTGGTGCTGTAGTTGAATACGGAATTGCCGAAGGAATAGGTCTCCTCTTCCACCACCTCGGACAGTTGCGAGGCGAAGCGTTCGCGGATGCGGGCAATCAGTTCCTCGGGATAGAAAGGCTTGGCAAGGTAGTCGTTGGCGCGAAGCTGAAAGCCTTGAAGGCGATCGGCTTTGTCGCTGCGGTCGGAAAGGAAGAAGATGAGTACGTGTCGGTCCGCTTCACGGATTCGTTCGGCTACTTCGAAGCCGTTAAGGCCGGGCATATTGATATCAAGCAGAACAAGGTCGGGCTTGACGAGGGGGAATTGTTCGAGAGCGATCGTACCGTTACCGGCATAAACCACCTCATAGCCTTCTTTTTCGAGAAAGCGCTTCAGAAGCATGGAGTACTTCAGGTCATCGTCGGCAAAAAGAATTTTCATTAATTAAAAATTAAAAGTGAAAAGTTGGGGGTTATTGGGGGATATGGATTTCGAGGGTGGTACCTTTATCAACCTGGCTCGTCAAGGAGATTGTGCCGCGATGGGCTTCTACAAGCAGTTTGACGTAGCTCAGGCCCAGGCCGATACCGGGTAGCGATCGGTCGGGCAGGTTGCTGCTACGATAGAACTTATCGAATACGCGGGCTTGCTCGGAGGCGGGGATGCCGATACCATTGTCCGCAACTTTAAGGGTCAGCTGATGGTCGTGCAGGACACAACTTATCAGGATATGGACAGAAGAGCCGGAGTATTTTACGGCATTCTCTATCAGATTGCTGATAATATTGGCAATGTGCACCGGGTCGGCGGTGACGAGGAGAGGATCTGCAAGTTGCGTTTCAAAAGTCACTTGTTTACCTTCGGGAGCATGTTGCAGACGTATCAGTTTCTCTACTACCGGTTTCAGATCGAAGGTGCTCAGGGAAAGTTGAGTCTGTTCATCATCGGCGCGGGTCATGTCGCGCAACTTCTGCAGATAGGCCGAGAGGTTATCGAGTTCGGAAATGGAGTCACGCACCACTTCGTCCATCGCCTGTTCGTCGATGCGCATGGCCTTATCGTTAAGGAAAGAGACGCACATCTTCAAGGCTTGCACGGGGCGTTTCAGTTCGTGTATCATGGTGTTTACAAAACTTTTGCGCAGTTCGTCAATGCGGCGTTGTTTCAAGATGGTCTTAATCTGGAACCAAAGGCAGACTGCCAGCAAGAGTATCATAAACAAACTGCCAAGGAGCTGCCAACCCATGCGCAGCAGAAGGGTATGGGGCATTACCTGCACATCTATCTGTACCAACTGGCGCTTCATGGGGTTATAAGGATAAACTACGCGGACGGTAGGATACAGGCGGCTGCCAATCTTTTCTACCGTTTCTACCCATTGATAGAGCGTGTCCTTCGGCAAAATCAGTTCGGTACGGAAGGTCATGCCGTCGAGCCTTGTGGCAAGCACGGAGTCGAAGCGCTGCAAGGTGAAAGGAACGTCGACCTGCAACAGGTAGGCAGCCATTGCATGACTGAAACTCATATCCAACAGAAAACCACTTTCATCACGTATCACGATTGTATCCAGATAGGCAACGCTGTCCTTTCCCACCCCAGGAAGGGAAATGCCGGCCTTGACGGCTTCCTGCAGTTTGTCGGTGGCATCGTCAGTCACGGAACCGACGATATAAACGCGCGTACAGTGTTCCTCAGGCTGGGACACCGAGTCCTGCTTACTCATCTCTATATTGACACTGGATCTGAAAAAGGGATTATTCGACTTTCCGAATACCTTCTTGGGCTGTTCCTGCCGGATAGAATCATTCAGTGCAACAGCTTCCATCACCCGCTGACGTATCTCTCCGGCATATTCTTCGTTCTTATACTGATACTGGTTCCACAGCCAATACCCCTGCCCCGCTATTATCAGCAGCATGGATATCAGCGACAACGCCCATACTATCTTAATTCTTCGTTCCATTTTCCTCGCATTCGTTTTGTACAGCACAAAGGTAGCCCTTTCCGGGAATCAGCAGTACGCGCGAGGCGGATATTTCAGACAGAGTAATATTTCAGTAATAACTTTCGTACCCGTCAAACCGGGTTTCCGCATAGATTTGCAGCAGAGAAACATAAACCCTAAAACGAAAAGAAGATGAAAAAAAGAACCGCACTCACCGCATTGCTGGCATTCACAGCGCTGGCAATGCAAGCACAAATGAACATCAGCATCGGCACCGGGAAGGTCTTCAGGAAAGATACCATCGACCAGGTGGTATACAGAATGCAGTACGAAGTGGACGGCTGCACGGACACGCTGAAAAAGGAACGCTTCCAGGAAACAATGATGCTGGAAGTAGGCAAGAAATGTTCCCGATTCTACAGCTACACCAAGTATGTAGGCGACTCGGTACTGGCTGCCGACATTGCCAACAACGTTTCGCGCGAGGTAATGATAGAGCATAGCAAGCAGTTCGGACAAAGCAGGCTGAGCGAGCAGACCTACAAAAGATATCCGGCAGGCCGGGTAACCACCCTCGACGAGATAGCAGGAGACATCAACCGCCTGCGCTGCGAAGAAACGGAAGAACGCCCGGTGTGGACGCTGACCACAGACACTGCAACCATTCTTTCGTATCTCTGCACCAAAGCAGAATGCCGGTTCAAAGGAAGAAACTGGACGGCTTGGTTCACTCCCGACGTTCCGTCCAGTGAAGGACCGTGGAAGCTGTTCGGACTGCCCGGATTGATATTGAAGGCGGAAGACAGTGAAGGACATTATTCTTTTACCTGCACCGGCATAGAGCAATGCCACTCCTATCGCCCCCTACTCTTCAACGGCAAGGATTACGAACCGGTAAACCGCAAGGCATACAATAAAATCCACGAACGGTACTATGCTGATCCCATAGGATTCATCACGGGAAGTATGCCCAATGTCAGTGTGACGGTCAGCGACGACCAGGGAAATAAGACAAAGAATCCTAAGAATATGCCTTATAACCCATTGGAACGGGAGAAATAAATATTTTATGGAAAAGAGAATGATTGCATTACACCTGATAGGCTTACTGGCAGCAATCACCATCCAGTTGCAAGCACAAACCCTGAGTGGAACAGTGACCGATTCTGAAAGTCATCAACCGCTGGAGGGGGTTATGATCAGCGTGACACGCGGAAACATAACAATAGATTATACGTTAACCGACTCCAAAGGCCAGTACTCGCTATCTTGGAAGTACAGCGGCACGTTGCAAGTCTCCGCCTCCCTGTTGGGCTATCGGCGGGAGGCGTGCGACGTCCGCCAGGGCCGTCGGTTGGACTTCGCGTTGCAACCCGAAGCCATCGCACTGAAGGAGGTCGTGATACGTCCGGGGCGCATCAGTACACGAAAAGATACCGTCAGATACGACCTGGCACAGTTTGCATCGTCCAAGGACGTACATATCAAGGACGTGCTGAAGCGACTGCCGGGAGTGGATGTAGAAGAAAACGGGCAAGTAAAGTACAAAGGTAAAGCCATCGACCATTATTTTGTAGAAGGCATGGATGTTACGGGCGGACGATACAATCAAATCAACAACAACCTCAGTGCCAAGGCAGTGAAGTCGGCAGAGATCATGGAGAACTACCAGTCGGTAAAGGCACTGAAAGGTAAAATCAGTTCCGATGAAGTGGCACTGAACCTGAAGCTCGACCCAAAAGCCCACGACCAATGGATAGTAAACAGTACACTGGGAGTCGGTTGGAGCGACGGAACACCGGAAACGCACAACGGACAGGGCAGCGACAACAACAGCACAGGCGAGTTCCTTTGGGAGGGCGCTGCCAATGCCCTGCAACTGGGAAAAGGTAACCAAAGCGTCTACAACTACAAGACAAACAACAACGGCAAAGACCTCAGCCGCGAACAAAGCGTACTGATAAACAATGCCTCACAGGATATCCCCCTTCACAAATTCCTGACGCAGCCGGGCATCACCGCTCCGCTCGACAAAGAACGTCTGCTTTTCAACAAGACGCATACACTGAACGCCAACCGCATGTACAAATGGAACGATGAACGCTCGCTGCGCCTGCAAGCCGGATATACCCACGATCAAATCAGCCAGCAACGCGGAAACACACTGACCTATTATCAGCCGGACGACACCATAAGCATGGAAGAATCCTACCACTATCGTCTGCTGAGCGACGCCGGTCATGCAGAGGCACACTACGAAGACAACAACACCCGCCACTACCTGGCCAACCGCTTCCTCGTGGAGAGTGAAATAAACCGGGGCACCTCCCGCGAGTTGCAACAAACCGTCCGCACCTCACAACTGACAGCAAAGAACTTCTTCAATCTCATTCGCAACGAAGAAAAGGCAACCTGGGAATTCAACTCTGCAACACAATACGCGTATGTACCTTCTTCACTGTCCTTGTCCGACGGGAAAAGCAAGTTCCGGCAACAGAACCTCTACAGCGACAACAAAGCCAGTTACCTGAAAAAGCGCAACGGTTTTACCCGCCAATACACTGCCGGCATGCAAGGCGAGTGGGCTACAGTGAAATACCATTCTCCTGCGAACGAAGAGCATCATCCCCTATCGGAGGAGACATTCAATGCCTCCAACCTATCCTTCTACCTCTCCCCTTACTTTCAACTGGAACGGGATAAATGGCTGGGAAGCATCACCCTGCCCCTCAACTTCAAACGATATTTTGCACAGCAACGCTCTTTCTTATTCTTCAACCCATCGCTCTACCTGCGCTACCAACTCGATTATCATTGGCGCTTCTCCCTTTACGGCAGCCTGAACCGCTCCGCAGGAGACGTCACCGATCTGTGCCCTTTCAGTTATCAGACGGATTACCGTACGTGGAGGAATGCGAGTGGTCTCTTCCCCGTCAGCACCCGCCAGCTCTACAATCTTTACGGCGAATACAAGAATACCGTACAAGAATTCTTCGTCACCGCCACACTGGCCTATCAGCGCACGCACTACAATACGCTGAACGAGCAAAGCATATCGGAAAACACCATCATCTACACCCGTCGTGAACACGCCAACCATACCGAAAACTGGTCGTTGCTCAGCACCATTTCCAAAGGTTTCTACGACTGGAACCTGAAAACATCGCTCAACCTGCAATTGAGCCGCAGTACGGGGCAACAGCTAACGCAGATTTCCGGTACAAGCCTGCTGCAAAAGTACCGCTACGATTATCTGAAAGCAGAACCGAAACTTATCTGGTCACCCGCCGGCAGCTTTGAAGCCGAATATCACGCTACCATCGGTTATGGCGGCAGTAAGATAGGTACCGACACGCACCTCACTCCGTTGCTGGACATCGTTCAGCGCCTGCACCTCACCTTCAGCATCGGACACGTCGACATCCGCCTCTCCGGAGAGCATTACCGGAACGACCTGAGTAACGATACACACCTCAACACCTTATTTGCAGATGCATCGCTCGTCTATAAAACAAAGAAGTGGCGGCTGGAAGCCAGCTTCAACAATCTGTTCAACAAGAAGGAGTATGCCTACACACTCTACTCTGCCACACAAAGCAGCACTTCATGGTTGAATATACGTCCGAGGGAGGGAATGGTAAAGGTAGGATATCAGTTTTGAGAATAGGGATATGATAATTAAATAAAGTAGGTTTTTAAACGTTTTCAAGATCTATATATTCTAGCAGTGACTTATACATTTGCCTTGATTCTTTACATACATCATTCATTGTTAGCAGCTTAAATCCATTCTTCTCATAGAATCTTATAGTTCTTTGAGAATTGTCATTGATAGCATCCACTGTGATGAATTGACATCCAGTCTTATTTCTTTTTATAAAACTTTGAACCAATGATCTTATAAGGAATGTGCCAATTCCCTGATCTTGGAAATTCTTATCAACTGCTAACCTTCCTATCTTAGCAGCAGGATACATTTTTTGATTTAGGAATTTCTCCCAAAACTCAAAATCTATTTTGCTTTTGCTATCTTCCATTTCATCTGCAAAATCTTGACGATCTGAAATACTTAATAAATCATTTGCAAGACTATAATATGCTATGATTTGACTGTCTGTTTCTATCAGAGTAGTAGTATATCGGAGATATTTTAGATAAACTTTTGAATCACTAATCAAAAAGTCGTTCAAATCAGCATTGCCACAATCAAACGACTTAAAAGTATAATCCTTATTTAGTAGAGTCACTTTTATTTTTCCTAATTCAAGCAACTCCCAAAAATTAATAGAATGTTCCACCTGATATTGATGCTAATAGATTGTAGCTTTCCTCCATTTCCTTAATTTCTCTTTTCTTATCTTCCTCTTCTTCAGGTGTAAGTTTCTTAGTCAAAGATTCCACAAGATTCTTTCTGAATCTCTTTGCATCTTCGCCTTTAAGAGTAGGGGTATTTTGAATCGGTCGAGCCATATCTATCTTTTTTTATACTATATACTTAATACTTACACATCAACAGCATTATCATGGCACAAAGATAACGAATATACAAGTCAAATCTCTAATTGGTGGTTGATTAGCCTATATCCTTAACCTTTTTTAAAGGTCTACTATGAGTGTTGACTGTTACGTGCCTATTTCTTTTACTTTCAGTATTTCTAATCCTAGGCAAGGTAAGAAAAATATTGTCCTTTTTCCCTTTTATAATTGAAGTAATTGCAGCAGATTCTGCAAAAGAATTAGTAACGTCTCTATATAAGAGACAGCACAAAGCACTGACAAAGGTATTAATTAGTGCAGACATTAGCAAATATAAGCAAGGAAAAATTTAATAAAATTGTTTGCAACAAGGATTCAATATTTTAAAGATCAACATTTTACATTCATATAAAATAATACGAAGTACTAATTATTTAAATATATAGTCAATCCCTATTTTTTATAAACTAACTTTAATAGGCGATGAAAAAATATTAAAGTCGTCTCATTAAGCAAAAAATAATCATCTGTAATAAACTGATTTATTGGCGGTTATACACGTTGTGCTGTCTCTTATATAGAGACAGTACAAAATAAAAAAGGGGATATTAGAGTAAACAAACGATTAACTAATTGAAATACACTGCATTGCAGCGACTTCAAGGTCCCAAAGGTATGCCCTAACGCAAGCATAACACAATAAAATTCAGAATAAAAGAATGTATAACACGACGGAAAAAGAAGGTGAAGAAACTACCGTTTGGTATGCCATGTATGCTTACAAAAAGGAACTACATGCACAGAAGGAGTTGAAGAAAGAAAATATTGAAAGTTTCATTCCCATGTGCTATACCATCAAAGAACATCACGGAAGAAAAGAGCGGGTACTTGTCCCCGCCATTTCCAACCTGGTCTTTGTACGTACCACCAAATCGACCTTGACTGAATTCAAAACAAGAAATCCTTATCTTCAATATATCACGCAAAGAGCGGACGCGGGACGAAAAATCATTATCGTACCCGGTAGTCAGATGCAGGATTTCATCAAAGTGGCACAGAAATACGAAGAAGACCTCACATACTATAAACCGGAAGAAGTCTGCCTGGAAAAAGGCAGAAAAGTACGTGTACACGGAGGAGCATTCGATGGCGTGGAAGGGGTACTCCTGAAAGTAAAGGGCAAACGAAGTAAACGGATCGTCATCAAGATACCGGGCATCGTAGCCGTCGCAACCGCCTACATAGAACCCGAATTCATAGAAATCATAGAAAGATAATAATCTGCAGGGAATGCAATTACTAATCTTCGCACGGCATGATTACTAATCTTTGCACGGCATGATTACTAATCTTCAAGCTTCATCGTATAAGCAAGCAAAAGAGCAGATGTTATAATATTTTCCTTGAAGTTTAAAGCATTGAATACTCATCGCCGGTAGGCGAAAGTTCTTCGTTAGAAGAATCCCCCTTTAGTATATATAATATATATTATTATCAACCTGGCAAATGCCCGGTAAAATGCCCGGTAAAATGCCAGATTTTGGGCTTCTTCCAACAGAAACAGGTGTAAAATATTCCGAATTAGCAGTAGACATTAATTATAATTTATAAAATCATGCTTGAAGCAACAGAAGAATCATGTAATCATGAGAGTTTAGGCGAATATATTGATGATTTCCGTCTCAACTTGGGAATCAGCGTTAAACAGCTTTGCAGCGACTGCCATATCAGCCGCCGCACGTATTACGAGAGTTCGGGATGGTAAGGATTTGAAATTGAGCTTCTACATCCGCATTATAAAGGCTTTCTATGAATATGCCACAGAAAGGGAAATCAAGAAGATGTGGAAGGAAATCTCATCATTGGTGTTTAGGGATTCTCAATCAATAGACAATCAGTAAACAAACAAATTATAAATATCATGCTGACACCATTAACACAGACGGCTATATCGGTACTCAACGACATAGCCCAGGGAAATACGCAGGAAATCCTGCCCTATTATGCCCTTGTACAGAACACCGTTTCCGAACTGCTTCTGAAACTCGAAGCAGGAGGACTGATACGTTGCAAGGATACCGAGCAGCGAGACTTGCTGACCGCCTACGAACTGGCAAGGCCCAGCTATCAGATAACCCTGCTCGACCTGCTGGAAGCCATCGGTGAGCATCTGAACTGCAACCATCCCACACACGAGATGCTGTACCAGCATTATCGCGGTGCAGCTGCAAAACTCGGAGTGATCAATCACATGACGCGCATCTATCTGGCAGAAATCAAACTGAACGACTTGTTTTAAATAATACCACAATCCGTCTTGTCACATACTTCCATCACACACATATTGTTTTTCTTTCTTCTGTTGCCATTGGCAGCAGGAGCATGGGCATCCCCACATGCAGCGATGGCGGAAGCTCCGGCAAATGACAGCCTTCGCCGCGAACCTCTTTCGCCCGATTGCCGTATTAAGAGTTTTAAGCCTTTGTTTGCTTTGAAAACAAACCTTCTGTTCGACCTTGCCCTTGCCCCGAATATCGAGCTGGAAATTCCCATAGGACATAACCACCGCTGGTCGCTCGATGCCGAATGGCTATTCCCCTGGTGGCTGATAGACCATGACAACTATTGTTTCCAGATTCTTTCCGGCGGCGTGGAAGGTCGCTACTGGCTGGGAAACCGGACAAAGCGTCCTCCCCTTACCGGCCACTTTCTCGGTTTGTATGCAGGTGCGGGCAAATATGATCTTCAGTGGAAAGAGAATGGTTATCAAGGTGAATTCTATATTGCTTCGGGCATCAGCTACGGTTATGCCGTGTCCGTGGCACGTCGGCTGAATATTGAATTCAGCGTGGGCATAGGTTTGCTACGTACCGATTATGAGCATTACCATGCCATTGACAATAATAAGACCCTGCTCTGGCAGGACAGTGGCAATTACACATGGTTCGGTCCTACGAAAGCCAAGGTTTCCCTTGTGTGGCTGCTGGGAGGAAAATTACAGAAAGGAAGGAGAAGATGAATAGCAAAGCAATAAACGGCAACGGCATGCCGACAGGCAGAAAATACTGCATTCCCCTTCTTCTGCTCCTGTTCCTGCTATGCAGTTGCGAACGGCGCCCCCTCACCTATTATTCCGAGAACAGCTTGCACGTAAGCGTTGACTGGAGCAAAGCCGACCTGGACGAAGAAAGCGAGTATGGCGCCACACTGATATTCTATCCCCGGGACGGAGGCACTCCTAAGACAGTATTGATGGGCAACCGGCACGAAACCACCGTCAACCTGCCCCCGGGACATTACAACGTGCTGTTGTTCAACCGTTCTTTCGAAGATTTCGGAGGCATTGCCTTCCGGGGAAAGGATTTGTTTCATACGTTGGAAGCGTATGCCAAACAGGTGGAAAGTCGTAGCGGTACACGCATCATACTTCATGCTCCCGAAAAGCTGGCAGTAGATGCTGTGGAAGATATCATGGCAAATGAAGACATGCACTTCACGCCCCGCAAGCTGACGCGGACCATAGAGGTGCAGATACATGTAAAAGGCCTGAAGAATATACGTGAAGCCGTGTGCACAATGGACGGGCTACCGGTTTCCATATTCCTTTCCAGCGGAAAAACTTCCGGTGAGGCAGCTTCCCATACATTCGAACTGGGAAACCCGGTATACAATGAAGGCTCTTCAGAAGACGGTATTCTTTCGGGCAGTTTCAACGTTTTCGGGTTCGATGCAGAGACGGATCACGAGTTACAATTCTCGGCTTTGCTTGTAGACAACAAGACGCAGGTGCAGCAGTCATTCCCCTGCCTCAACATCACGGAGACAGAAGATGAAAAAGGCAATATCACCCTTAATGTCGAAGCAAAAGTCCCTGAATCTATCCCCAATGTAGATATAGGCGGCTCGGGACTTGATGCCGATGTGGACGACTGGGAAAATAATGAGAACTGCGATATAGAGATGTAAATTAATTATTCACTTCATAAAAACGAGAAATTATGAAAACCAAGAAACTATTACTGGCGCTTGCCCCCATTATAATGGCCGGATGCGCGCAAAACGAGATTATCGAATCAGCTCCGAGCATAGACCGGGCTATCAAATTTGATGTGTACACTGGTGTGCAAACTAAAGGTTTAGAGATGACGACGACAAGTATCCAGACACTGAACTTTGGCATTTTTGCATATAAGACAACAACTGCAGGATGGGGCTCTGAGGGTGCAAATACAACACCGGATGGCATGTATAATGAAAAGGCAACGCATAGTGCAAGCGGTTGGGGCTATACCAATACCAAGTATTGGCCTACGAATGGAGATAAGATCAGCTTCTTTGCTTATGCACCCTATGACGATATTTCAACGGATAAAGGCATTGAATTATCCCCAAGAACTCAGCAAGGCGCTCCCGAAATCACTTTCACCCAGAATACAGCTGCTGCCGACCTGGTGGATTTGGTGGTAGCCGAAGCGAAGAATAAAACTTATGATGCAAGTGCATCAAATGCTGATGACAATAAGGTAAGTTTTACCTTCAATCATGTATTGACAAAGATTGATGTCAAAGCGAAGCTTACTTCCGCTTTACAAGGTGGTAGTACAAAAATCTTCATTACCGGACTGAAATTGAAGAGTGACGGTAAATTATATAAAAAAGCTACCTATAAGATGAGTGATGGAAAATGGTATTATGAGACAACAGGTAGTAAAGCGGAAGCATGGGGAAACGGGGGCTCTCTTGATCTGGACGGCATTTTGGATAAAAGCAATACAGCAACATGGAACTATTCAGCAAGTCAAGGAAAAGAACTTACTACCACTGCTGCCACTGTTTTCTCCACAAGTGGTACTCAACATTTCTTGTATATGATACCCGTAAGAGATGCAGAGACCACTCCGGGTATAGAAAACAAAGGCGATGCCAAACTGGAAGTAACTTATGATATTGTGGTAAAGGTGACAGATAGCAGCTATGCAAGTAGTACCACTACCAAAGAAGTAGATTTGCCCGCCGAAGCTTTTAAGAAAGGGACTTTCACTACTTATACTCTTAAAATCGGCTTGAATGCTATTGAGTTGGGAACTGTGAATGTATCAACAAACTGGGCCTCCGGTACCGATACAGACTTGGAAGTGATGTAAACCGTCATAAATTAAAAGAGTGGGAAAATGATGAAACGTTTGAACAGTTGCCTATTTTTGCTGACCGCTATTCTGCTTGCCGGATGCGGAGAGCAGGATGCTGTGGAAGCAGAACCGCCCGTACAGAAAGCTCCGATCGGCTTTTCTTCTCCGGTTGTTTCTCAAACACAAACGCGGGGCAATGCCATCACAAGCATAACGGAGATGTATATCTTTGCCTCTTATACAGGCCAGGATAATTGGAAATCAGCCTCCCACTCTTTTAATTATATGTACGATCAGTATGCCAACAATCCGGGAAGCGGCTGGACTTACTCACCGGTAAAATACTGGCCCGATAATGAGGAAGACAAGATCAGTTTCTTTGCCTATGCACCGACAGAAGCAAGGAGTATTCTCTCCGTTTCGACAGTAAATACCGTCAACCCAACGATCACCTATACCGTTCCGGCCAAGGAAAGCGAGCAACTTGATTTTCTTGTAGCCAGCCAGCTGAACTGTACGAACACTACCGGAAACGTTTCCTTCTCCATGCAGCATGCCCTGACGCAAGTGGTTGTTAAAGTAAAGAACGGTGATGCTTCTATAAGCAACATCACTTTGTCCGCCATAAAGGTAATTATGCCCGGTGTGGGGACATTGACTTTCAATGATACCGGCAATACAGCAGATAAAGCATTCTCGTGGGCAGCAACCGACACCAAGGAGATTAGTGCTGACGTAGCAGTGACAACAAATAGCAACGCCACTTTCTTATTGCTACCGGTAGGCGATCCATCCTCAACCGTGAAGTTCCAAGTGACCTATAAATTAACCAAGAGTACCGGGCACAACAGCGGTGAAAGTCCTTCCATGACTGCCTTTTTTGTGCCGCCCGCAACTCCGGCATGGACGGCGGGCAAGGTCCTGACCTACAACCTGTCCGTTATTGACGACCGCCTGGAAATAAACAGTATCACAGTGACGGACTTTGACGCAAACGGCACTTCTGCCGGAGGCAATGTTCCCGCAACTTAACAAAGTAAATGGAAATAAGACATAAGATGAATATGAAGCTGCTTTATCTTTTAGTAACTTTCTGGTTGTTTGCTGCCTGCGACGGCACTTCCACCTCCCCTATTCCTGATGATTATCAGCAGCAGGACGTACTGCGCATACTCTCTGTAGAAACCGGAGAAGCAGCCACCCGCAGCATCGTGACAACTGCCGACCTGAACACAAACGGGAAGCAGATAGGGGTTTACGCCGTGAATACAGACGAAACGGAATATATTCCTCCTCATGGCGGCAGCAACACATCCACCTATCAATGCGACGGCACCAACTGGAACTGCGCTGCCACAGATGGAAGCAAACTGCTCCGGCTGCCGGCAACGGGCACAGTAAAAGCAGCCTCTTTTTATCCCCATACCCTCATCCCCTACTACAGCAGCAGTGATAAAGGCTATGTATCGGGTATCAATATCCTTTCCGATGACGACTTTGCAGCCACCAACCAGACGGACTATTTATACTCGGGATTTACGGGAACACTCAGCACCCAAAGCCGCGATGTAACATTCGCCATGAAGCATGCCCTTGCCAAACTGACATTCAAGGTTTATCGCAAATCCGTATTGGACGAGACAAAACTCATTGCCTTGCAGATTATAGACGCAGGCGGTGGCAGTAACCTGCAGGGCGGTAGCGGAAAATCCATGAACCTGCAAACCGGTGCCCTGCAAGGATTGATAGGACAATCCGCAATGGTGCTGACGGCAACAAGCGAACAGCAACAAACCATCAACCTGGAGAGTGGAACCGCAGCCGTAGCCTATTGCCTGATAGCTCCCGCACCGGCCATAGAATATCTTTCTTTCCAGCTCACCACGTCCCGGGGAACGACAGATTCGGAACAAAGTTTCCTCACTTCGTCCATCAAGATGGTAAACGAAGTTAAGACCTCCGGTGAGTATCTCCGCTGGACGGCAGGCAAGCACTACGTCTTTACGATTGTGCTGGACGGCATGAAGGCGGGAATCTCGGATATTCAGGTCTGCCAATGGGAGAGCGATACGGATACCTATATACCTATTTCCTGAAAAAGAAAGCCCGATGATATGAAACGATTGAAAACCATATTCCCATTATTGCTGCTCTTCACAGCCATGGCTTCGTGCATTCATGAAGAAGATGTTGCTGCAACAAATACGGACGACGGCAAGCTGAAGCTGTCTTTCGACCTTTCCGGCTCCGGTGTGACACTCGATGTTCCTTCTACACGTGCCTTGACGGCCGTGCCTACGGTAGCACTCAATACCGGTGTCCGCTTCACGGTACGCGCCTACAAAAGCGAGGGAGGTGCATACGTCGGCGAAGGAATATATATGATAAAAGCAACCACCACAAGCGACGGAACTCCCCTTGCCACCGGTACTACAGCAGAACCGTTGGTGGAAAGCGACGGAAAAGACAATACCCTCTATCTGACCCGCGGCGAATACGACCTTCGCTTCTTGTCCTACAACCGGACAGATGAATCTCCCACAGTGGATGCTTCGGGGCTGACTGCCATAACCAACGGGAAAGACCTGATATCCACCACCCTGAAAAATGTATTGGTGCAAGCCGACAAGGACGGACAGACCGACTTCACCATTTCCCTGAAAGGCCATCCTTTTGAACATCTGTGCTCGTGCGTAAAAGCCACCTTCCAGATTCCTAAAGACCAGGTGGTAACTCCGACCTCGGTCTCAGAAATGAGTATTACCCTGAAGAACCTGTGTGCCGGCGCAACGTATGAATGGAGTAGCGGAGTGTTGACACTGAGCGACGACAGAACAACGGCAACAGCCGACAACCTGCCGATGGTAGACAACGGCGCCATAACCAGCGTACCGTCGACTCCTGCAACAGGCAGTGAAATCCTTGCAGAAACAACATCGAAGGACTTCTATGTTCTCCCGCTGGATGAACGGGCGCCTTTGCAGTTCGACATTTCCATGAAGATAAAGTATCAAAGTACCCAAACAGCAACTTCGGGTATGGAAAAGACCAACGAACTGAAAATAGAAAACCTGGAACAGACGAAGGCACTGCTTCCCGGCAAATCCTACAACTTCATCTTTTCCCTAAGTTTCTATGGTGACTACCTGCCTGCCGACCTTATGCTGGCTGTGCAAGACTATGTACCCGTAAACCTGAAACCGGAGGATGCAGGCGGTGAAGGATATTGATTGATAACCGATAAAGAATACAAAACGTTATGAGATGGACTGTAATCCAGAACAGGATGAAAGATAAGATTGTCATCGGGATCTTTACTCTGATGTTATGCTGTGGCTGTTTGTTGACCTCCTGCCGGGACGAAGGGGAAGCTTATGCATCTCCCGCCGGCAAGCTCGACCTGAAACTTATGCTGCAACTGCCGCAACAGATCAGCGTTACTACCCGTGGTGCTAACGACCAGACTTTGAACGGCTATACGATAACCGATGTACGGGCATTCCAGTTCCCGACAAGTGGCGGTACGGAAAAGACGAGTTATTATTCATCAGCAACGGCCGACTGGGCAGAAGTAAAGGAAAATGAAGGACTTCAGATAAAAACCGGCAACAACGACTTTGATGCCGTAGACTGTTCTTTCTACTTTGCAGTGAATGCAGGAGACAAGTTGGAAAACATCACTACCATAGGCGGCCTGCAAGGAGCGGCTTTGGCTCTTTCGGATTTCTCGACCGACCTTGTAAACGTGGAACCGGCAGTATTTGTATGTGGTCCTGTGGTATATAAGCAAGTAGCGGGTGCGACCTCCAAACCGGTGGCCCTCCTTGCCCGGCTCGCCCGTATGCACGCCAAGCTGACCGTGAATTATACCGTTACATCCGGCCTTACCATCACTGCTGCCCGTGTGGAGAATATTCCTGCCATGCTTTACCCCTTCCCTAACGCAGCAACAACGCCGGAGCCTTCGGCAGTAACCTCTCCTGCCACACCGGAATATACGACAACAACCCTTTCACTATCACCCACCACTAACACATTCTCTATATTCCTGCCCGAAAACCTGCGCGGAAATGGTAAAGCCAGCACACAGAGCGGAAAGAATGTGGCGGCAAACGGCCCGGATGGAACACTGGACCTCTGCACCTGCATTGTTCTGGAAGGTACTTACAACTATTATCCGGACGAGGCGGACAAAGCCCCTATCAATGTGGAGTACCGCTTCTATCCCGGTGCCGACATGATACGTAACTACAACATAGAGCGAGGCAAGCACTATACGATGGACGTCAAACTGACGGGTGCCAACAGCGCCGATGCCCGTGTGACGGTCACCAACGGCAACGTGTTCATGATCACCGATCCGGATGAACTGGAATATCCCGATATCGAATTTTAGAAAAAGAGGGTTTGATATAATAAATAGAGCAATAATGACTACGATGCGTTTTTTTAGAGAACTGACGTTATGTGCAGCAGCCTTACTGCCTGCTACGTTCATACTTTCGTGTACAGATGATGAACTTGCAGTTAGCAACCGGCCTTCACAAGAAAATACAGTGACGGTAAGTTTACCGATCGAATTGGAGGATGTTTCGGACGCAGCAGATGCACAGCCGGAAACACGTTCGATGACAGACGATGGAAGTGCCTTCGATGTATATCTGGGCGCTGCTGCCCGAACACGGAGCGGAAGCTATACGGATGCGCTGAAAGATGCAAAACCTGCAACTTTGGCGAGCGTGCGGATATTACAGATACAGAATGGAAGCATCGTCACAAATAATACTTATACCAATATAGAATTGGGCAGCAAAGTCGACCTGACTCTGAATGAAGCGGAGGATTGCGAATTGGTAGTTTGGATAAAAGGAGCTTCCGGTGATATCGGAAGCAACTGGAATACCTATGAAGTGGCCAACTCTACCATCAAGAACATTACCACTGCAACGCATATAACGACCGATAAGAATATGCCTTATCTGCTTCATCTGAAACATATAAAGGTGATAAAGAAAAGTGGTACGACTACCAATGAGGGAATCATCCAAAGCCTGGCAGGGGAAGATGCACGTTTACGCCTTCGACGCCTGCCTGCCCGCTTGAATATGACGTGGAACTACAATGTACCCGGATATACTCTGCAAAGCATTCATATACACAACTTCCCTGCCAAGTTTGCCGCATTTCCCTCGGAAACGATGCAGACTTATCCCGATCTGCTATCACTGTTTACTTATCATATTGCAACTGGCGAGGAACTGGCTGCACAGCATTTGTCCTGCTGGCTCCCCCGTAATGTGCGCGGAACGAAGAACATTACCCTTCCCACCAAACGCGGCAAGAAAGTTGCCCCTTCGGGCAGTACCTATCTGGAATTTACCGCTGTGGCAACAGATGTGGCATCGACCAAGAAGAAACTGATTTACCGGATATACGTGGGTGCCAATAAAACGAGTGATTTCAATGTAAGGGATAATACAAATTACTGGTATCATATCGAATTTAAACATACGAACGGTGAGGAGATTATTCAAACAGACGAACGGGTGGAATACTTGAATGGACGCTCGGCAGCCGAAGACAATAATAACTTTGTACCCACCGCCAATTGCTTTATGATAGAGCCCGGCGGTGCTTTTTATTTTGATCCGTACACCTATCGGCAGAACGGGAAAGATATTGATAACCTGACGGGCAAACAAATTACTTCCGTAAAGCTACTATGGCAGATTAAAGAAGACGGAGATGTGGGAGAGCCCACTATGGGCATTGCCAATTCGAGTGATGACCACACAAATATTGTGGATATACGCAAAGCGGACGGTTCGGCAGTGAACACTTCTGCCCCCTTAACGGGAAAAGGACAGGGATATATTTATTGTCGTGTTGCCAATACAAGAGGCGGTAGCGGGGTAATAGCTGCATATAATGTGAACAGTATTGTTGCGAAATGGCATGTTTGGGTAACCTATTATCACCCGGATGCCAGCGGAAACGAAACGGTACTGGATGATGAGAACAGAAGAAAAATGAAATACGTAAAAGGTTCCCAAAGTACACTGCCCTTCATGGATCGCAATTTGGGAGCACAAGCAGGATTTACGGAGTTCCCGAGTGAAATCATTGATAAATCAAAAGCCGCGGGATTTCATTATGTTTATGGGAATAAGGACCCGCTTCCCAGTAGTTATAGTTATAGGACAATATCCGGTATAGTATCTTTCGGTTTATCTGACGGGCTTCCTCCCGAGAACATCTTAAATATGTATCAACCTGACGGAGTTAGTTATTATTCTCGCCCGGGCGCGGGTGGTGCCGGGAGTTGGAATATTACTGTAAAGCACATTAATGATCCTTGTCCTGCCGGCTGGAGAGTACCGAGTTGGGTGGATTATAAACCATTGTTTGATGTGGATGACCCTCGGGGTACCGCTAATGCTAATACACAGAAAACGCCACGAGGAGCAACAGTAACTGAAGTTCTTGATACCGGGAAGGGAGGGTGCTTACTTCGCTATGATGATAACAGCAGTCATTACACTTATTATAGAATGACCGGATATCCACCCCTCAACTATGGTTATTTTCAAAATATCGGTACGGGAGGCAATGTGTCTTGCCGTGAGTCAGGATACGGATTCAGTTTTGCTACTGCTATGACAAATGCAAACCGCCGACTTTTTGTTATCGGTAATTCATGGGGAGTAACGGATGCACATACTGTCCGTTGTATTCAGGAAAATGAATAGACAGAAACAAAAAGGAATTAGGAGGGGGCTAACTTTCCGCTCCATTCCTTTGTTCCTTTAGTAAGAATAGATACCTTTGTCTCATTCCTTCCGTGGGTATGAATCAAAACAACAAGAGCAATGATGGAAAATATAAAAAGAATCCCTTACGGCGTCGCTAACTTCGTGGAAGTAGTGGAACAGAATCAATACTACGTAGACAAAACGATGTATCTGCCTATTCTGGAGAACCAGCCCAACAATCTGTTCTTCATCCGCCCCCGCCGCTTCGGCAAGAGCATCTTTCTGAGCATGCTGCGTGCGTACTACGATCTTACGCAGAAGGAAAAATTCGAGAAGCGTTTCGGTAACCTGTGGATAGGCAGCCACCCCACACCCCTGCAGGGAAAGTTCCAGGTAGTATACCTCGACTTCTCCCGCGCCAGCGGAGGAGGAGGTTCACTGGAAGAGAACTTCAATAACTACGGCGGTATGGTGATGGATCTCTTCGGTAAAGTGTACGAACCTTATTACTATCCGGGATTTGCCGAAGAGATGAAAGCACAACCTGACTTCGTCAGCAAGTTGAACCATCTGAACCTGCACTCGGCAGAATATGACGCACGCCTCTACCTCATCATCGATGAATACGACAATTTCACCAACGTTGTACTCAACGAACAGGGTGAAGACATCTACCACGCCCTGACCCATGCCAGCGGATTCTACCGCGAGATATTCAAGAAATTCAAAGGCATGTTCGAACGCATCTTCATGACCGGCGTCAGCCCCGTCACGCTGGATGACCTCACCAGCGGATTCAACATCGGATGGAATATCAGTACAGACTTCCAATTCAACATGATGCTGGGCTTCTCGGAAACAGACGTGCGCACCATGTTCCAATACTACAAGGATGCCGGGCAACTCCCCGCAAACACAGATGTCGAGGAGATGATCAGGGAAATGAAACCTTGGTACGACAACTACTGCTTCGCCAAGGAGAGTCTGGAGCGCGACCCGAAAATGTTCAACTGCGACATGGTGCTATACTACCTGCGCAACTACATAACGCTGGGCCGGTCGCCCGAACAGATGATAGATCCCAATACCCGTACAGACTATGAGAAAATGAAGAGACTCATCCAACTGGACAAGTTGGACGGTGACCGCAAGGGCGTGCTACGCCGCATTACCGAAGAAGGACAGATTGTCACCAACCTGATAACAACCTTCCCTGCAAAGCTGATTACCAAACCGGAAATATTCCCCAGCCTACTTTTCTACTACGGCATGCTCACCATCACTGCTGCACGCGGCCCCCGTTTAGTGTTGAGCATCCCCAACAACAACGTGCGCAAGCAGTACTACGAATTCATGCTGGAAGAGTATCAGGAGAAACGGTATATCGACTTGAACGACCTGAAGAATCTGTTTGACGATATGGCTTTCGATGGCCGTTGGCGCGAAGCGTTGGAATTCATCGCCCATGCCTACAAAGAGAATTCCTCCGTGCGCAGTGCCATCGAAGGTGAACGTAACATACAGGGGTTCTTCACCGCCTACCTCAGCGTAAACGCTTATTACCTCATTGCTCCGGAAGTGGAACTGAATCATGGTTTCTGTGACCTCTTCCTGATGCCCGACCTGCTGCGCTACGAGGCACAGCATAGCTACATCATCGAACTGAAATACCTATCCGTCAAAGATACGCCGGAAAAAGCCACTGAGCAATGGCAGGAAGCCGTAGAACAGATAAAGAAATATGCCGCTGCACCACGGGTGCGCCAACTGATACAAAATACGAAACTGCACTGCATCGTGATGCAATTCCGCGGATGGGAGCCCATACGGATGGAAGAGATAATATGCTAAATCATCATAGATACGTCCCTACTGCCGCATAAATCAGCATCCCCACTATTGTCAGTCCTCCTATCAGTATCGGGGCATTGATGTGCTTGACGTGCTCGGCATGTTTATGTCCGCTTACTTTCACAAATAGGAGATAAACTAAATAAGCGCCCACCAAGCCTACGATAGTACCCGCCAGCAAATCGCCCGGATAATGGACGCCAAGATATACACGAGAGTAACAAGTCAAAGCCGCCCATGCCATGATGAAAACCGTGAGCCATTGCTTGCGGAACAAAAAGAAGATGAAGAATGCCAAGCCGAACGTATTGGCCGCATGGCACGAAGGAAAGCCGAAGCGCCCTCCCCGATGATTATTCACGATATGCACCATCTCCGAAATGGGGTTATTCAAATTGGACGGGCGAAGACGTTCCACATAGGGCCGTATCAGTGTGGCACATACCTGGTCGGCAAAAGTAATGGTTAGAGCCAGAGCTACCATGCAAAGAAGAGTAACCTTCCAATGAAAATTACGCAACATCACATACCAGATGGCGGCATACATCGGAATCCATACCCACTTGCCACTGTATGCACTCATAAAGTAGTCGAAAAACGTATTATGCATCCGGTTGATGAAAAGGAAGATATCCGTATCTGTCTCTATCGCCCCTTTCAATACTTCTAAGAATAGTACCATACTTTATCTTTTAGCTATGTCGTCATATAATTTTTGCAGATAGGCCTTTCCCAACGGCAGGTTCTTTCTCTTTGCCGTACCTTCATCTACTACCACATCACCGGCCTGGCAGTTGAATATCACCTGATTATCCGCCGTCACCATACCCAAAGCATCGGGCACAGTGAAGAATGCAAAGTGGGGGGAATCAGGGTTCATCATATCTTTACTGAACGTAAATTCATTGTGAGGCAACGACAACTGCGCCAGCAGCGTAGCTGCAATGTCGTGCTGGGAACCATACACATCAATATGTCTCGGGCTACGGATCGCACCGCCTATCATCAGCAGAGGTATCTGATAGCGCTCTACGGAAAGGTTATCGAGGTGTTCGGGATAAGCTCCCAAATGGTCGGGTACCAGAACGATTACCGTATTCTTCCACTGGGGCAACTCGCGGAACTGCTTTACAAAATCTCCTACACAACTGTCTGCATAGGCAAACGCATTCAGACGGTCATTCTCCAAACGACGGTAAGGCACTTCGAAAGGCTCGTGACTGCTGGAAGTCTGCAATACGCGGAAATGCGGATTCTCTTTTGCCGAGTCGTCATCTGCTGTAGCTTCTGCTTTCAAATCGTCCAACAGGCGACGGAAAACAAGATGGTCGTGTACTCCCCATTTGCTCAGACGTTCCGATACGGGGAAGTCCTGGTCGGAAATAATATCTTCAATGCCCGATGATATCAGGTAAGAGCGCATATTGGTAAAGTCGGCATCACCGCCATAATAGTATTTCGTGCTATACCCCGCCTTCTTCAGGCTACCCGCAATGGCAGGCAAAGACTGGGTTTTACGAGGATATTTCATGATACTCGTAGTGGGCTGTGCAGGATATCCGCTCAGTATGGCCACTAAGCCGCGGTCTGTACGGAAACTGTTGGCATAGAAATTCGTAAAGAGTACACCCTCCCGACTCAAGCTATCCAGATGGACCGCAATATCCGGGTCACCGCCCAAAACAGTCATCAGCTTGGAAGAGAAACTTTCCATGATGATAAAGAGTACATCGGGGCGACGGGTCGTAAACAACGTGTGCAATGAATCGGCAGATTGCTGCAGAGAATCCGAAGGGCTAATGCCTTCTTTCAAGACAGCCGGGTCGACCAGTCCCTTGAAAAGACGGTCAGCTTCCGCAGCCTCCATGAAACGGTATTGTTTACTGAAATCCTTCTGCTTAGCTATAGACTCCATCAAACTGAATGCCGGATTGATAGCAGCATGGTTCAACCGCTGGTCGGTACTGTAATAGACCTTCCCTACGTTCATAGTAGACACCGTAAATCCTCCACGGATAGGAATAAACAACAAACCTGTCATCAGCAACAATATCCCCGATACTTTCAAACGGCGATAAGGCAGCTTCATCCGCAGCAACTGTTTCTTCTGCAACAACACGGCATAGAAGATGCCGTAGAGCAGAACTGCATAAACAGCCATTGCAAGAATCCCGCCTGTCACAGTCCAGATGCTGACACTGGCCACTGCATCCTTGGGGGAAGAGAAGAAATAGAATAACGGCGTGGCATCCAAACGGAAACCCCAATATTCGTATAATCCTAAGTCTACAATGAAAATAACAGAAAGCAAGATGGAAATGAAAAGGAAATAACCACACCAGATGCGATGAAGGAATTTAGAAAGCGTCCATGCAGAAGCGATAAAAAGAAAGCCGGGGATGGCAGTCAGATATCCGGCTAACGACAGGTCTAACGGTAAGCCGTGCCAGATAACACTGAACCAGTCTGCACACGAAGCATTCGGATACAGCGACTGGTAAAACAGCATAAAAAACGGTTTCTGCAATACGAAGATGCAGACAAACAAGCAGTATGTTTTGATAAATCCTATAAGCCTTTCTTTCATCAGTGCTTTTCTTATATACAATAGAGAGCGCAAAAATAAATGTTTTTATTCTATTATTCGCTAACATTGTTCACTTTTTGTGATGATAGACAGGCTTATAGGATATTTTAAGTTTATCCGTTGACACGTTTGTAGTCCTCGAGGAACTTCTTCAAACCGGAATCGGTCAGCGGATGGTTCAACAAACCTTTGATGGCAGAGAGCGGGCAAGTAGCTACATCGGCACCTACTTCCAGACATTGGATGATATGCGCCGTGTGGCGGATAGAAGCAGCAAGCACCTGAGTAGTATATCCGTAGTAACGATACATTTCTACAATTTTACCTACGAGTGCAATGCCGTCTTCGCTGATATCGTCGAGACGACCCACAAACGGGGAAACATACGTCGCACCGGCCTTGGCCGCCAGCAATGCTTGTCCCACAGAGAATACCAACGTGCAGTTTGTCCGGATACCCTTGCCCGAAAAATATTTGATGGCTTTGATGCCATCGGCTATGCAAGGCACCTTCACCACAATATGCGGATTCAGGGCTGCAAGTTCTTCACCTTCCTTAATCATGCCCTCATAGTCGGTGGCAATAACTTCGGCACTAACGTCGCCCTGCACAATGTTGCAGATATCTACATAATGCTTACGCTGGTTCTCTACCCCTTTAATACCTTCTTTCGCCATGAGCGAAGGATTGGTGGTAACTCCGTCGAGCACGCCCATATCGTAGGCTTCCCGAATCTGTTCCAAATTGGCTGTATCAATAAAAAATTTCATGGTTATAAACGGTTTAAATAGTTGATGTATAGATATAACGGTTTATACCACAAATAGGTTCGGCAAATACCTGTTATTTCAGTCTGGCATAGAGTATGTAGTTATTATCATTCTCCTGAATACTGTCGGCCAACTTCTGCAAGCGTTCGCGTTCTTCGGAAGGAAGGTCTGTTTTAATCTTCAGATGCTTCTTCAAGGCTTCTTTCAGTTGGGCAGGTTCCATATTGAGAATATAGTAATCGTCGTTGCCGGAGAGATAAGCAGGCATATCACCCAGATAATCGTTTACAAACCGATAGTAAGCACCTTTCAATGTCTTTTTATCCATTATATAATAGGCAGGAACATCGGTGGTATAACTCCCCTCTCCTATCTGTTTCTGTGCAGCCACGTAACCAACAAAGTGATGGGGCATCTCCTGATAAAGGTGGATAGGAACATCCTTTGACCCGAAATCGACAGTGAAGCGCGGATTCAAACGCCCTCCTTCGTAATGGTATAGAGTGTCGGGACGAAGTTCGAAGAAAGTAAAAAGGAATACATCGAAGTTACCATTGATTTTATTACTGAGCACTTCATTGCTGAAGTCAGGATGTACAGACAGATGACCGCTGGGAATAGTGTCCAGCAAATTACCGTCAAGATCCTGGCGCCAAGCTGCATAAGGCAGATCTTTGAAAGGAAGAATGAATACAGATAGAGTAGAATTGTGGCTGTCGACCTTGAACTTGCCTTTCGGTGCCATGGCAGGCAAAGGAATGCTTTGTACAAATTCTCCCTTTAAGTTATATGCAAGCAATGATTTCGCACTCCAGGGCAAAAGATAAATACGTCCTGCCGCTTCATCTATCTGCGCATCATATACCAGCTGGTATTCACCGGGACCCTGACCAAAGGAGCCTACATTTGCCAAAAACTTACCGGACTTGTCGAAGAGCTTGAAAGGTGTCTGTTGACGCCCATAAACGAGAATATAGTTATCAGAAACAATCGTATTTCCTACCGGCACCAATGCTTCATCGTTGCCATCCAGCTTCACAACCTGAAACTCCTCTGCCAAAGCGCTCAGAGGCAGGATTACCGTATCTTTCAACGCAGCGAAGTCGCAAACCCATATAGAGTCGCCATTCACCACCTTCACCGAGCCCACTACCGGCTGTTCTGCCAGCCCACCATTTGACAGTTCTACCAGTCCGTCATTTGTTTGTTTGCCCATGCTACTGCAACCGGCTAATAAAATTGTTCCAAGTAACAAAGCAGATGCTTTCATCCATTTCCTGTTTTTCATGTCCTTATTCTTTAAATAAATATTTGATGTTCATTATCCCCTTCGTAGATTTTATTTCCTTTGGGAATGAGGGCAAAATTAGTGGAGAACAGTTAAAAGAACAAATTTACAGATAGACAAGACGAAGATTTCGTAGAACATATACATACCTAACAATCAACACAATAAATACAACAGCAGTAGGTATCCATATAGACAAAAACAAATAATCAGCCTAAAAGCGACGTAAAAAAGCATCCAGTGTCTCATCTTCGGCAGTGAGTCCAAGTTTATCCCGTTTCACCCGCTGCTTTTTACGGCTGATGGAAGTACGGCTGATGCAATAAATATCGGAAAGGTCTTTGATGCTAACGCCAATCTTCACCAGGCAGCAGAAGTTGATATCTTTTTCCGAAAGAGAAGGGAAACTTTGCTGCAACCGCTGGGTGAAGTTGTCATAGCTCTTGTCTACCGTTTGCCGGATATCCTCCCATTCTTCTTGCGACAAAGCAATGCGCTGACCGCTGTTCTCGGGTTCTTCTTCTTTGCTCTCTTCCAAAGAAGGGATTTTATGGAACGACTTCATACGGCGGAACAGCGATTCGCGTAACTGAGACTCTTTCTCGCGCAGAAGTGTCAGTTCCTCGGCTTGTTCCAGAAGCTGCTGCGCCTGCTCCAAGTGGATTGTTTTTTCTTGCAGCAGCAACTTGTTGGCTTGGCGCTTGCGTCGTTGCAACAAGAAATAAGAAAGGAAAACAATCAGAATGAAGCCTAACCCTAAAGACAGCAGCATGATTTCGCGCCGCTGCTTGTCTATCTTCAGGCGGTTCAGTTCGTTCTGCATCTTCTCTCTTTCATAATTGGCACGGTTTTCGGCAAATTCTGCGTTCGTGATTTCCTCTTTCAACATCTTGTCTGCATTCAGTGCCATAGTGCAAGCCAGACTATCCTTGCCTTTCGAAGCATAAAGAAGCTTCAAACGACGGAAAGCAGTTTCTGCTACCCAGCGATTCAGTGAATGGGCAGCAATTTCATAATAATGGCGGGCGGAGTCGGGTTGCCCTATCATAGTAAACAGATTCCCTTTTGCCAGACTATAATAAGGAATAACCGAACGGGATGTCCTGCCACTGCGGGCAGAGTCCAACCAATGGATAGCATCGGCATAGCGCCCCATACCGGCATAAAGTTCCGGTACAATCTCACACAAGCGCCCTTGTGTCCAGGCATCCGGATGCTCACCGGCCTTTTCATAATAAATCAAAGCTTGTTCCGGTTTACCGGCATCCATATAGCGGGAGGCCACGGCAAAATACACTTGTGACTTTCTTTCTTCCTTCGAAAGATAGCGGCATGCTAACCCGGCATACCACTTCGCACTATCCAAATCTTGTGTTGTCCAGAGTTTCTTGTAGAAAATAATGGCTACTCTGAGCGAATCCGGTTGCAAAGATCCGGATGAAGTATACCGTCCGCTACACGATGTCAGCAGGGAAAGCAGGAGTAATATGTAAGAGGCGGCGGACTTCATTATGGGCAAAGTATCAGTTACGTTTCAAGAACAACCTATGTGTAATGGTGCCGGGCAATTCATGTTCATAATGAGTGACCATAATCATCGTCTTATCCTGCCGGCGGCAGAAAGCCTCGATAATCTTCTTCACCCGGCGACGGTTGTAGGTATCCAGACCATGCAGCGGTTCATCTAATATCAGCAGTTCCGGATCCTTGACAAAAGCACGTGCCAGCAAAGCCAGACGCTGTTCACCGCTGGAAAGTTGCAGGAAGGGCTTATCCTTCAAGGCAGCAATACCGAAAACATCCATCCACCACTCGCATACAGACATTTGTTCGGCATGGGGGCGCTTATACAACCCGATGCTGTCATGCAGTCCGGATGCAACAATTTCGATGGCAGGCAGGTTTTTCAAATAAGCACGGTGCATCTCCGGGCTGACGTAACCAATGTGTTTCTTGATTTCCCAAATGCTTTCCCCCGTTCCACGTTTACGGCCGAAGAGACTGATGTCACAGGCGTAGGACTGAGGATTATCTGCACAGACCAGACTGAGCAAGGTAGATTTTCCGGCACCGTTTTCTCCGCTTAATGCCCATTTCTCTCCACGCATCACGGTCCAGTCGAGCTCTTTCAATATAGTACGATCACCATAGCGGATGCTTACCTTATTTAATTTCACCACTTCGTCCGAGGTGAAGTTAACGTTGTCGTAAGGTAAGTTGAGAATGCGTTGCTGCAATTCGTCCAAGAAACCGGCTTCTTTCTGAACACGTACGGAATCATTGGTGCGGAATGCATGCAGGTATGCCTCACGCTCCATCTTCTCCCCCACCTCCATGCCGTCTACCGGCACTACATGGGTAATGAACGAAGGTATATCGTCCAGCATGGAGAGTACAAGGACTATTTGCAAGGAACCCATCCGGGTAAGTTGCTCCAATAGATTGAAAAGCAATTCACGCGTGGGGGCATCGAGGCCGATAAAAGGATTATCCATTACAAGGATGCGGGGAGCGGTTAACAGCGTCTTCGTCAACTGGAACTTACGTAACTCACCACTGGAAAGAAGAATGATTTTCTTGTCGAGCAACGGTTCGATACGAAAAAGTTCGAAAAGCTGCCGCCGTAAAGCATCATCCTTCACCTCTCCCAGCATATCGCGCACTTCGGGAGCATCTTCCTGGTCGTGGGCATTCCAGCGCTGCTGATAGTAGTAGTTGGCATCGGCTGCACCGTAAGTATCACGAAAGGCAATGTACTTGATATTGTCGTAAACGGTCTTTGTTGGCGACGGAGAGAAGTCGTAGGCAAGCTCGCCTTCGCGCAAAGGGTACTTACCGATAAGCATATCTACCAAAAGGCTTTTTCCGGCTCCATTCGGTCCTACTATTGCAAGATGCTCGCCTGCCAGGAAATCAAGGGTTACAGGTTTCGATAAACGAACAAGCGGGTTGCGTACTACGCCCCCCGCTATATTTATAGTATGTTGTTGCACCATTTTTTAAGAACTTTGTTTAATAAACGGCGCAAAGATACAACAATTTGCTAATCGTTAATCATTAATCACTGATATATTATCATTGCCGATTGAGCCGGAATTATGATTTCGGGACCATAAAGCGTGCCCAAACCTTGTTCATTAATGAAGCCGTCTTTGCAAACTACAGTATATTTGCCTTCAGGTACCGACAGTTTGGCAGGTTCCTTGCGGGCATTCAAAGCTACGATGATATTGCTCCATGCATCTCCGTTAGCATTGTCTTTCAAACGATAGGCCACAACATTGCTGCCATCCACCGGAAGGAATTCCAGGTGTTTGCGCACCAGCTCGGCATCGCCCATACGGAAAGCCGGATGTTTCTTACGAAGTTGTATCAAACCTTTATAATAGGCAAAGACATCAGCATGCTCCGTCTTACGTTTCCAGTCGATCGCATTTATCGAATCAGGACTTTCGAAACTGTTGTGCACGCCTTTCTTATCGCGCATCACCTCTTCACCGGCATAGATAAACGGTACACCTTGTGAAGTAAATACAGCCGTCTGTGCCAATTTATCAAGTTTGGCCAGTTCTACAGGAGTGATGCCGGGAATACTGGACTTCAACCTGTCCACCAGGCACATATCATCGTGACAGGAAACGTAGCTGATCATTTGTGTAGGTTGCTCGGCCCACGGAGCTTTACTATAATTCACAGAGTCATTGTTGACTTGCGGATGCTTGATAGCGCCGACAATACCAAACTTGATGCTCTCTTCCCCACCGGGAAGTCCGGCAAGGAAAGCTCCCTGATGATTGTCACTGAACGGGCCGCGCAACGCATCACGCATTTCATCGGAGAAAGCGGCAATGCCCGGCATCTTATAAGTATTTGCCTTCATCGCCAAAGAATCTTCCGACATCTGCGGAGCCGATGCAGCCCAACCTTCACCATATATAAATATAGTAGGATCTACTGCCGTTGCCGCTTTACGGATTTCGTTCATCGTCTCTATATCATGAATTCCCATCAAGTCGAAACGGAAGCCGTCGATGTGGTATTCGTTTATCCAATGCAACACAGATTCTACCATATATTTACGCATCATCGGACGATTGCTGGCCGTCTCGTTACCGCAAGCAGAGCCATCAGCATAAGTGCCGTCCGGACGTTGACGATAGAAATAACCCGGAGCAGTACGTTCAAAGTTACTGTCGGAAGTATTGAAAGTGTGGTTGTACACTACATCCAATACAACGCGGATACCTGCCTTGTGCAAAGCCTGCACCATCTGCTTGAACTCGCGGATGCGGACTTCCGGCGTATAAGGGTCGGTAGAATAAGAGCCGTCCGGCACATTGTAGTTCTGCGGGTCATAACCCCAGTTATATTTATTTTCGTCCAGGCGGGTTTCGTCCACGGAAGCATAGTCGTAAGAAGGAAGAATGTGCACATGCGTAACGCCCAATTCTTTCAGATGATCGATGCCTGTAGCCAAATTATCCGGGTTCACGGTACCTTCTTCCGTAAGTGCCAGGAACTTGCCTTTATGCTCAATGCCGGAAGACGGATCGACAGAGAAGTCACGATGGTGCATCTCGTAGATTATGACATCTGCCGGTGAAGCCAATGCAGGGCGTTGGTCTGCTGCCCAACCTTCAGGGTCGGTCGATGCCATATCGATAATCGCTGCGCGCTTGCCGTTCACACCCACTGCTTTGGCATTAATGCCCGGAGTATCTCCCAACCATTTATCTTTGATTTTCACATTGAACGTATAGAATTTGCCTTTCAAGTCCTTTTCAACCTTGGTCTTCCAAGTACCTTCCTCGGATGGTTCCATCGAAATGGTTTCGTAAGCATGTCCACCATCTCCCGCTTCGAATAACATCAGACGGACTTCATCTGCCGTAGGCGCCCATAATGTAAATTGTGTGGCAACAGGCGTATATTCCATTTCCGTCAGACTGCCTGAACGGACGGGGTAAAGTTCGTACGAAGAATATTCATTCTTCGCGGGAGTACAACTGATAACCGTTGTGGCGGCTACTCCAATAATGGCAAGTTCATTCAGTTTCATAAGATTTCAGATATTAAATTTCAGGATTAAATGACTAAAGGATTCTATTATTTCTTCACTTTATCGGGATTTTTGGCAATAAAGTCTTTCCAGCCGTGATAACCTTTCTCTACTGCAGGGCGTCCCATCTGCAGAAAGTGGCAGTAGGCCGCGGCAAGCCCGTCCGTAGCATCCATAAAAGTGGGCATATCTTCTTTAGGGAAGTGCAGCATACGTTGCAGCATATCGGCCACTTGCTCCTTGGATGCCTGCCCGTTTCCGGTAATTGCCATCTTTATCTTCAGAGGGGCATATTCCGTGATAGGGATGTCGCGGCTCAGGGCAACAGCCATTGCCACACCTTGTGCGCGTCCCAGCTTCAGCATGGACTGCACATTCTTTCCGAAGAAAGGTGCTTCGATGGCAAGTTCATCGGGCAGATAACTTTCAATGATGCTCAGTACCCGCTCGTGGATATGGCGCAGCTTCAGGTAATGATTGCCGAATTTACGCAGGTCGATAATGCCCATAGCTATCATTTCGGGCTTTACGCCCGTCACGCGCAGCACTCCGTAACCCATAATGGTAGTACCGGGGTCGATGCCTAAGATAATTTTTTCTTTGACAGACTGTATCACACTATTACCTCCATCAATGTGGGAAAGCCGATTACTTTGTTGGCAAATATTTTCAACAATTCCCCATTCAGCTCCAGTCCCTGCTCTTGATGCCAGCGATGCAGTTTAGCAGAGTCTTCTACCTCAAACTGAACGGAATAGCAGATGCTTCCTTCTTCAATATGGCTTAGGATACGGGAGATGCGCGGAGCATGAAGTGTTCCATACTTTTCTACTTCGGGAAGGTAGTATTCCTGCATCCAGATCAGGAAGTTTTTCTCTTGTCCTTCCTCTACATGATAAGTGGTATTATATATCAGCATAATCAAATTTTCAAATTGTTTCGCAAACATAGCAATTATTTCAGAATAATGCATTATATTTGCACCATCAAAAATGCGGGTAGCTCCGCAAACGTTGGCAACGGGGCGTTAGCTCATCTGGCTAGAGCGCGACACTGGCAGTGTCGAGGTGATGAGTTCGAGTCTCATACGCTCCACATGCATAACTGATTATTTAGAATTTATCCCCTAAATAGCACCATGAGGTACTACTTAGGGGATATTTTTTTTATTAATGCTATCTTCCTGCACGAAGCGCTATAGAGTATATTTGCTGTTGTGTATCAAATAGCCTTAAATATGTACTCATACTCCCAGCACTATATTAGCATCAATATTCAGTTTCCGGCTCATTTCACGAGCAACCTTCAAAGTCGGCTCACTCCTTCCGGTAAGATAGTCACTAATACGTGAAGTGCTCACTCCAAGTAATTCAGATAACTTTGCCTGATTTATTCCCATCTCATACATGCGCAACTTTATCACATCAACCAAAGAGGGGACTTTAATTGGATAGTGCTCATCTTCATACTCCTCCACAAGCCCAGACAGCAAATCCAATTCAATGAGATTCTTGTCTGTCAAAGGAGTGTCATCATCAACCAATGGAAGAAGTTCTTCTATCCTCTCCATTGCAGCCTTATAAGCTGTTTCATTCTGAATCTTTGCCATATCTAAACATTTTTAGCCTTTACGGTATTATTTATATTATCATAGTCTGCATGAGTACCAATAAAGCGGATAAGCACAGTTTTTATAGTAAACTTAATCACAACAACCAACCGATAATTATTACCCTTAATGTTGAATACATAGTGCTGATTTCCTACACTATCGACACTATTAAATGTCTTCTTCATATCAGAAAAACAAGTCCATTCTGCTTTCTTTGTTTTTTGATACCAGTCCTCTAATGCTATTTCGGCATCTGGATTATCAGTGTAGTATTCAACTATCTTGCTTTTGGCTATTATTCTCATATCATTCTCTTTTATGCAAAGATATTAGTTTCGTTTTGAAAAACAAAATATTCTATTAAAATTCAATATGACAAAAATAATGCTATCTTCCCGCACGAAGCGCTATAGAGTATTTTGAATGATTTCAGAAATCATTGCTACAATGATCTCTGAAATTATTACTGCAATGATTTCTGAAATCATTGCAGTAATAAGATGAAGGGAAATTTCTCGGCTTTTACATCTTCACACTCAAGGTATGAGTACCCGAACCGTATTCCCTGGCTACAGTCTCACCGGGAAACGTAACATCGGCCGTTGCTCCTTCCGGAATGGTAAATGTCCACTGCCACGTATTACCCTCATACTTCCATGAGCTTTTGATAAGTCCTGCCGCCGACTGATATTCGGCCGTGAGGTGACCTAAACGGCGATCGGGCACGGGGCGCATGATAATATGGCGGAACCCCGGTTGCGAAGGATCGGCGGCGATACCAGCCGCAGTCTCCCATAACCATTCGCATACACAACCATAAGCGTAGTGATTGAATGAGTTCATGCCACGGGGCCCCATGCCTTCCTCTATCATATAACTGTTCCAGCGTTCCCAGATGGTAGTGGCGCCATTGTCGACAGAATAGAGCCACGATGGATTTTTACGTTGGAAGAGAAGTTCGTAAGCGATGTCGGACATGCCGTTTTCGGTAAGTGTGGCCATAAGGATAGAGGTACCTAAGAAACCGGTCTGCAAGCAATTGCTGTGTTCCTTGAAGTTCTGGCGCAGGCGGGCAATCATGTGCTCTTTTGCTGCGCCTTCCAGGATATTGTTCTTCAGGGCAAACAAAGCAGGGGTCTGCATGGTATTCAAGATGGCAGTTTTGAACTCGCCTTCAGAAGTAAAGAACTGCCGGCGTATGTACTCCCGTGCCTCATCGGCCATTGACGCATAGCGCGAAGCGTCGCGTCCGGTAGCTTTTGCCATATCACACATCATACCGGCATCCATCAGCCAATAGCTGGCGCACAGGTAATTCCAGTAATCCACAGCCTCCGGAAGAGGACCTTCCGGGCCGAAGGCACGTCCGCTACAGCTCTCCAGCGGTTCATAGCTCAGCCAGTCTGCCCATTGATAATTTCCGTTCTCGTTTTTAAGGGCATTGTGATCGTACTTCGTTTCTGCCACGTGGTTCATGAAACGTTCCATCGACTCCCATGACTCCTCAATGACTTGTTTGTCGTCAAATTGTTTCCAGACAACCCACGGCACGATGATTCCGGCATCAGCCCAGCCAAGGCGCATCATATCGCTGTCTCCGCATCCATACTGTGCAAAGGGAGCTACACCGGGATAGCCACCCGTAGAAGACTGGGTGTCGCGCAAGTCTTGCAACCACTTATGAAAGAAGCGGCTCGTGTTGGCAAAGAATGTACCTGTCTCGGCAAACACTTGTGTGTCGGCCGTCCATCCCAAGCGTTCGTTGCGCTGTGGACAGTCGGTGGGAATGGACAAGTAGTTGGATAATTGTCCCCAATAAGTATTTGAGATAAGTTTGTTCACCAGCTCATTCCCCGTAGTGATGTGCCCTGTTTCCATTTCTTGGGCAATGGACGTAACGGGAACACTACGTATCTGCTTGATAACTACCGGTTCCGTAACGGTGATGGAGAGGAAACGATAACCAAAGAACGTATTTCGCGGACGGTAAGAGACTGGCTTCTCTCCTGCCGCAAAGGTATAGTCGAGCATCATGCCCGTATCCGGTATGCGCAGATTAAGGCGATGTACGCTACCTTCCGGACCGTCCATGCCTCTGCTCTTCGCCCCATTCCCGTCGTTGAGCAACTCCGATGTTACGCAATGAAGCGTTGCGCCCTCCTTTGCCTGAAACAGGAATTCCGGTACCGCAGCTGCATTCTGTCCGAAGTCCACCACCAGGTTCTCGCCCGGATTTACCTGCATGGGCTCTCCCTCTGCAAACTCTTTCTTAATGACCACCTTGCCATAAGCATCTTCATTCTGTCCTGTCACCTCTTGCCAGATGTAGGCTTTTACGGGTGCAAGTGCAATGTCAGGACGCATATAGACCTCCGCGCCATTGTTGGGACGGATCTGCCCTTGAAATTCACGGTTCACTTCCGGTTTGGAGAGCCGTTCCGGAGTGAGAAAGCCTTGTGCTTCGCGGGCATCGTAGACTTCTCCGTCAAAGATGGCGGCATGTTTCACCGGTCCGGCTATACCTGCTTGCCATGTGTCGGTATTTGTCCCCAAAAGACGTGTCGTTCCATCTGTATAGCTCACACGCAATACACCACGAAACGCGCACTTCGTACCATACATGCCTTGACTTCCACCGGGTGTGACAATCTTGTCGCCCCACCAGCCGGGCGTTACCTGCGCGGCTAACTGATTCGTAGCTCCTGAGCGTGTGTCGAAAGCATCGGTGATATCATACGTAAACGAGCGTTTGGTCTTGAGCGGGTGGGTAAAACCCGGTTTGAGCACCTCATTACCGACAAGTGTTCCATTGACGTACAAATCGTAGACTCCCAGTCCTACTGTCATCCACTCTACGCGTTCCACCTCGTTTTCGTTGGTCAGCGTGGAGACAAACCAACTGGCACCGTCCGCTGCACGCGTAGCATCGTTTACAATGCCCGTCACTATAGGAGCATCGACTACCGAAATCCACTCTGAATTTTTCCACGCTTCGTCATCGAGCGCATCAATCAGTTTCCCTGTGTTTTTCTTGTCAGCAGTGCTACAAGCCGTCAGCATTGCAAGTGCTGCACAATAAAGCATTTGTTTGTAGTTCTTCATATTCTTATAATTATAAAGTTCTCTTGTACACTTTCTTACCTCGAAGATACGGGATTTTATTGGATAAATAAAGAGCCTGTTTGAATTTTCCTCAGCCGAAATGCTATCTTCCCGCACGAAGTTCCCAGAAAGCTACGGCAGATGCAGCGGCCACATTGAGCGAATCAACACCGTGGGACATAGGAATACGGACTACATAATCCGCTTCGGCAATCGTTTCGTGCGAAAGGCCGTCTCCTTCGGTACCCATCACAATGGCCAGCTTAGGCTCGGCTGCTAAGACGGGATCATCAATGGAAATGGAATTGTCCGTGAGCGCCATGGCTGCTGTGCGAAAGCCCCACTTACCCAAATCTTTGAGGGAACCATCCAACCAAGTCCATGGCACAAGAAAAACCGAACCCATAGATACCCTGACCGCACGCCGATTCAACGGACTGCAAGAGTTGCGCGTCAGCAATACAGCATCCATGCCAAGGGCAGCGGCCGAACGGAAGATAGCGCCGATATTGGTAGTGTCCACTACTCCGTCGATGACCACAATACGCCGGGCTCCCCGACAGACCTCTTCCATGCTTCGCGGAGCAGGAAGACGCATGGCACAAAGAACGCCACGTGTCAGGACATATCCGGTCAATGTAGCCAGCAGCTCCCTGTCTCCCGTATAGACAGGAATATCGCCGCAACGCTCTATAATGTCGGCAGCATCACCGGTAATATGTTTCTGCTCGCACAAAAGGGCTAATGGCTCATATCCGGCATCCAAAGCCACCTTGATGACCTTGGGACTCTCGGCTATAAACAGCCCCTTTTCGGGTTCGAGGCGGTTGCGCAACTGGGCCTCAGTGAGTGTGCTGAATATCTCCACTCCGGGATAAGTCAAAGATGATATTTCGATGATAGGCATACTATTATTATTTAAAACTTTCAACTAAAACTTTCATATTTCACATACTCTACCGTCACATAATATGCAAAAATACGACATTTTGTCTAAAGTCATTTCCCATCCAACCTTCTTTTTAAGATATTACGTAATGCAAAAACAAGAACAACATGTGAAATAACGAAAAATATTCCATGTTGAGTTTGCACATAACAAATTCATTATGTACATTTGTAATGTCATAAAGAAACAGATTATTAACTCTTAAAGAACAAGTAATGACAGATGAAGAACTAAAGCAAGAAATTGAGAAAATAAAACAGAAAATTGCCGACTACATAAGAATAACACCCTATTTAGGAATTTCTCCTAAAGAAAAAGAAAGGCAAATGAACCTGATGTTGGATGACTTAAGTAGATTGCTAAAAGAAAAGAAGTAAGAACCAACTGGATGCTCCGCAAGAGTATCCTTAAAAAGCATCATTATATGAGAACAATACAAGAGATTTTATCAGAGATGAAGCCGCTAATGGGCTCTATGAATGCGGAAGAACGAAAAAGGCTAAATGCATTGGAAGAAGAACTGAAAATCTTTCAGATGACTGCCGAAGATAAGGCTGTGGCACAGACTTGGTATGAGGAAGGAGTAAACGAAATAAAAGAAAGTCTCGGCCGCATAGAATATGAACTAAAGATAAAAGATCAACTTAAAGAAGTTACCGACATATTGCCTCTTTCCTACATTGCGAAAAACTATTTTGGCAAGAGTGCCGCATGGCTCTATCAACGTATAAACGGAAACAAAGTACGTGGAAAAGTTTACACTTTAAACCATGAAGAGATTGCCACATTCAATCGTGCATTAAAAGAAATTGGAAATAAGATAAGCTCGTTGTCTATTACAAGTTAATAGCTGTTTCTTATGACAATTATCTCCGGTATTCGAGCATACCGGAGATTTTTCTACGCATTCTTTTTGCAGAGATTTCATAAAACAAATCCAGGACTCTTTTCAAGTCTTTTATAAAACGCCGGACTTTAGCCGGAGACTTTTTCTGTGTAAACAGACTATATTCAAAGAATTGCTCGGCCATCTCATCATAAGTACACAAATCCAATAAATAGCTTAAAACAGCCTCTGCATAATATTTATAATGCAAGTTGCATTGAGCCTGATACCATGCAAGCCCCATTTCACTATTATACTCAACATGTTTACAGAAAGCAATGACATCTTCTTGATCTATCCCCAAACGCTCTAATGAATCAAGATAATGACACATCTTATCATAATCAGCCAAAGAATTATTTATCTCCTCATCAGAATGATGCATCATATCCTCCGGTTTCACATCAAGCTTAAATATAGAGCCGAACAAATTCGCTGATTTTTCCGCTTCTGCATATGAATTATTCCCCATCATAGCCAAACTACGATGAAGCATCATAATGGTAAAATGACTATAAATTTGAGTCAAGAAACAAGCCAGTAAAATTTCAGATCTCCTATTTATCAGCCTTCGTATATAAAAAGGATCGCTTCTATCCAACCCCTCAATATTACAGACTTTCAATTTTGACAATGCATTCATCTATAAGCCTTCCAGTATAGTATCTTCAGATATTTCCATTTATCAACCCTGCGCCTTCTTCAAATCAGGCAAGAACCACGCCACCAACCCCAGCAAAGGCATGAAGGCACACACATTATAAACAGATTCTATACCGAACATATCCGCCATATTCCCCAATACCGCCGAAGCAATGCCCGCAATGCCGAAGGCAAAACCAAAGAACAGCCCGGAGATAAGTCCTAATTTATTAGGAAGCAACTCTTGTGCATACAATAGAATGGCAGGAAAAGCAGAAGAAAGTATCAGACCGACACAGAAACTGAGCACAACCGTCCACAGAAGCCCGACGTGCGGCATGAGAAGACTGAACGGCGCCGTTCCGAGAATGGAAACCCAAATCACATACTTGCGCCCTATCTTGTCGCCTACCGGACCTCCGATCAAGGTACCCAATGCAGTGGCTACCAGAAAAACAAACAGGAACAACTGCGACTGCTGGATGCTGACACCGAATTTATGAATAAGATAGAAAGTATAGTAACTCGTCAAACTGGCCATGTAGATATACTTGGAAAATATAAGTATCAGCAGAATGATAATAGCAAATGACGTCATTCTTGAAGAAAGAGGACGTGCTACTTCTCTCTCAGCAATCGCCGGACGCTTCTTCAAATGATTCAGATAAGCGCTGAACCAGCGGCAGATAGGTATCATTACCAAAATAGCCGCCACGGCAAAGATGGAGAATAAAGCGATGTGATGCCTTCCGTAAGGAGCCACCAGCAGTGCCACCAGCAAGGGTCCCAGCGAGCCGCCCAGGTTTCCGCCTACCTGGAAGAGGGATTGAGCCAGCCCGCGCTTTCCACCGGAAGCCAGGAAAGTGATGCGCGAAGCCTCCGGATGCAATACGGAAGAACCGATTCCCACGACAAACACAGAAGCCATCAGCCAATACAAGTTAGTGGCAAACGCCAGGTTCAATATTCCGACCAGCGTAAAACTCATGCCAATCGGCAGCGACCAGGCAATGGGACGCTTGTCAAAGAACAGCCCCATAAGCGGCTGAAACACGGATGCCGACATTTGATACACCAATGTTATCAAGCCAATCTGGGCAAAGCTCAAAGATAAATCATCTTTAAATAAAGGATATGTTGCCGAAATAACAGATTGCAGCATATCATTCAGACAGTGAGAAATACTCAACGCAATAAGGATAGGAAAAGCGATTCTGCGAACCGGTGGTCTTTGGCTCTGTATCATAGTCGTACGATCATTTATTGAAATCGGGCACAAAGGTACATAAAGTATGTCGAGTTACTTCATGTTTCAATTTAAAATTCAAGGGAGAAATGCCGAATTGTACAGGCAATAATACCACTATACATAAGAGAAAATGCCGCGATGCCATAAGCAAGACTTCGTTTTGCAGCCGTGGGCCGAACGGTTGCGAACTGCGGGCTCTCCGGGGGACAGTTGTCCCCCGTAAAGCCCGCAACTACAAACCGAAGTTCTGCTTATGGCATCACTGCATTATACACAAGGCAATACTATATTATACATAAGGCAATGCAACATTACACCAAGGCAAAGTAATCGAAGAATGCCGCAAATAAAAAGTCCTTATACACCTTTTCAGGTTCTCCTACACCTCTTATACACCCTCTCCATCCTGCATGAATAAAGGGTTTCAGCGAAAAGGGTGTAGGGTGTAGAAGACTTGTTCAACTTTTAATTCTGTAGCCTCAGATTAATTCAGCAATCCCGGGTTTGCCTCCGTTGCCTCTTTCGGGATGGAAAGTGTATAGCGGGCGTCATCCGCCTCGAGTACATAAGTTTGCCCGCCAAGCACCTTCTCCAGGCGGGGACGGGTGGTACGGCGAAGATCGAACCAGCGATGTCCCTCGAAAGCGAGTTCACGGGCGCGTTCGTTCAGAACTTCCTGTATCAGGGCATCCTTACCCATTTCATGGACGGCGGCAGCTTTGGCAGAGTAAGCTTCCGGAGTATAACGCTTCTGCATCAGTTCCAGCAGGCGGGTACGTGCCTGGGACAGTTGGTCCAAGCGGGCAGCAGCTTCGGCAGCATTCAGGTACATCTCGCCAACGCGGAAGGTACACAGATAGTTGTTGCTCCCTCCTTTCCGGTTCTTCCGGAAACCGTTTCCGTCGGGTTCGGCAAAATATTTGTCCAGACGAAGGTCGTTGTCAGAGTAGAGAGCAAGGAAAGAAGGCGTTGCCAAAGCTGCTCTGTTCACTGAATTGCTTAAAGGCATCTCTAAGGCAGTGATATTCTCTATGGAGTTATAGTAATTGGGCAGAGCGGCGGACTCGTTGTTCAAATCTTCCAAAGCAGACTTCTCGGCAAGTGCAGCCTCGGCAGCATCCCAGGCAGCCTGCCATTCTCCTTTATACAGAGATACGCGAGACTGGAACGCCTTGACAGATGCCGTACTGAAGCGATAGGAGTATTTCTCTTCCCACGCGCTTTCCGTAATCAGCGAACGGGCCACGTCAATATCGGCCTGAATGGAAGTATAAACTTCGCCCACGGTATTACGACTCAATACTTTCTCCAAGTCTGTGTCCAGCTTTAGCGGTACGGACTTCGTGTCCAAGGCTCCCGGTTTGGTATAAGGCTGACCGTAAAGATTCACCAGCAGGAAGTGCATATAGGCACGAAGCATATAAGCCTCGCCCACCAACTGGTTGACATCCGCCTCACTGCCTTCCTTGATGTCGGACTTGTTTTCAATGATATGGTTGGCAATAAAAAGCACATTGTAATACTTTGCCCACTCAAACGGCGTAGTATAAGCATTGGGGGCTACATCGTTCCAACGCTCTATGTCCATATAGTAGTTCTGGTCGTACTCATTATCCCCCACCTGCATCTCGTCGGAACGAAAGCAGGCCATACCCCGGTCGCTGAGGTTACTTACATTCTTATAAGAGCGTGCCAGCAAGGCTCTATACTCAGCCAGCGAGTTAGGGATAACACTACCGGTAGGCTGAATATCCAGATAGTTGTCGCAAGCCGCAAGCAGGAGCACGCAACTCATTATCATCAGATTTATTATTTTCTTCATAATCTTCTTGTTTTAGAAATTCAAACTCAAACTAAGCGTGACGGACTTGGGTACCGGAGTTGCAAAGGGATTGTACATCGACTCCGGATCCATATAGTTGTTGTAGCCCGAACCGAATACAAACAGATTGCGTCCCTCGACGGCTACCGTTGCCGAGTTCATGCCCAAGCGCTTCGTCAAGAGTTCTGGAACGCGGTAACCCAGGCGCAGGTTCTGCAAACGTACGTAGTTGAGCTTCTTCACCCAGATATCCAAATCTCTCCAGATGGTTTTAGAGTCGTACCAGGAGTATTCTTCCGGGTTGGCGGTGCTCGTCACCAGTGCAGGCAGTGTGGCGTTCGAATTCTCGGGTGTCCAGCGGTTCAGGATATCGCGGTTATAGTTCTTGCCATAGTCCGGCTGGATGATGTCGTATGTGGGCTGGGTACGCACATATCCTCCGAAGGTGAGGGAGAAGTTGGCACTCAATTCCCAGTTCTTATAGCTGAACGTATTGATGAAGCCACCCGTGTAGGGAGCATCCTGGCTGCCGATGTAAGAATAGAAAGAGCGCTCTTCGGCAGGCGTCACGTTGGACGAGGCAATGCCTATCCCCCATTCGTCTACCAGGCGGTAAAGCTCCTTCAGGCTTACCTTCTCGCCCTGCGGATTGTAGAACATCATGTTGCCCTTGTCGTCCAGTCCGGCCGTCTTCAAGGCAAAGATGGCACCTACGGGATATCCTTCACGTCCGGGAGTGGTCTGCTGCTCGGGGATGTTTTCGTGCAGCACCTTGTTGCCGTTGTAGGCAAAGTTGAAGACGGTGTACCAGGAGAAGTTCTTCGTCGTGATGTTGCGCGTAGACAAGCTGACTTCCACACCCTTGTTCTCCATACTTGCCCAGTTGACGTTCATCGAAGTAAAACCGGTTTCGAGGGGGAGCATGTGCAGGGCAATCAGGTCGGTGCCCTTACGGTAGTAGTAGTCTACGCTGAGGTTGATGGCCTGGTTCAGCACTGAGAAGTCGAAGCCGGCGTTCATGGATTGGGTCTTTTCCCAACGGAGCTTCTTGTTGGGGGCAGAGTTGATGTCGATCATATCTTCCGATGTACCGGGCAGAATACTTTCTACCCGATACTTGCCCAGCAGGAAAGGGGACGTGTTCTTGTCGATATTACCCTGCAAACCGTAAGAAGCACGGAACACGAGATTGTCTATCCAACGGGCCTGCTGCATGAACGGCTCTTGAGACAAACGCCACAAAGCGCTGACGGAATAGAGCGGAAGATAACGGTACTTCTTGTCTACGCCGAAGAGGTCGGAGCCGTCGAAACGGATACTTCCGCCCAGGGTGTAGCGGTTCAGCAACGAGTAGGATGCCGTGGAGAAGAAAGAGACGTAAGCATTCTCCTTATAGGTAGTTTCGTGGAGCGGGAATAGCTTGGCATAGGTTTCGTTGGGGAAGATGACCGGTTTGGTGGTCAGCGTCTTGCGGTCGAAACCATATCCGGCGGAGAACAACGTTTCGTACCAGGTCTTGCGCAGCTCCGTGCCGACCATCACTTCCAGCTCGTGGATGTCGTTGAAGCTGTCGCGATACTCTCCCATCGTCTTCCAGGTCATCTGGGAGTTGGTGTTCTCGTAAGATTTCTGCATGCCGCCTTCGGGCAGGAAGTGCTTCTCCACACCGTTTTGGGTGTATTCGCTCAGTTTATAGAGGTCGCGCATCGTGAAGCTTTCCCAGTCGGCAATTTCCTCTTTGGAGGTCTTCTCCAGCTGATAACCGAATTGGGAAGTCAGCTTCAGCTTGTCGTTGAAGCGCAGCTCGGCGTCGAAGATGGAGGAGAGGGAGTTGATGGTGCTCTCGTTGGAGGTATTCCGGCGCTCTTCCAGGATGTTGAAGCCGAGGTCGGTATCGGTATTCCGCTGGATGTCGTAGTCGTAGTTATAGTTTCCAAGCTCATCGTAGAGTTGAAAGTAAGGGTTGGCCTTACGCGAGTAGAACACCGGATTGGACATGCCATACTTATCCGTCAGAGAGTTGGTGTTCTTACGGCGGTTGGCAAACAGGGAGACGCCCAGCTTCAAAATCCGGTTCAACTTATAGGAAGTCTTTCCTACGACGTTGAAGCGATCCATGCCTACCCCCTTCACGTTGCCATTTTCTTTGGAATAGCCGAAGGAGGTGTAGTAGGTCACTTTCTCGGTACCGCCGGAGAGGCTCAGGTTATACTCCTGATTGAAAGCATCGCGGAAAAGGATGTCGCTCCAATCGGTATTGATGCTTTTCAGGCGGTTTATGTCAGCCTGCGTTCCGCTGCTCAACGCATCCCAACCTCCCGTCTGGAAAGCGGCAAGCTCCTTGCTCCGCGAGAGTATGCCGTAGACGCCTCCTTTATGATTATCGGGCGAATAGTTGTTGCGAATCAAGTCGAGCTCCAGGCCGACCTTCTCCGCGGAGTTCATCAGATTCAAGCGGTCGAGGCTGAGCGTGGGGGTATAGGTGAACTTGGAGGAGAAACTGACGACGGGTTTGCCTACTTTACCTTTCTTCGTCGTGATGACGATGACGCCATTGGCAGCTCGTGCGCCGTAGATGGCAGTGGCGGCGGCGTCTTTCAGAACGGTGATGTTCTCGATATCGGCAGGGTTCAAGCCGGCGATGGAAGATTGCTTCATATTGGCTACGTCGTTCAACTCGTCCAGTTGGGGAATGTCGGTTCCGTCCAAGGGGATGCCATCCAGCACCCACAGAGGGTCCTGGGTACCATTCAGCGAAGCGGTACCACGGATGCGGATCTTTGCCGGAGCACCCGGCGAACCGGATGCGGTGCTTACGGAAAGTCCGGCCACCTGACCGGCAAGTGCCTGGTCGATGCTCTTCACGGCGCCGACCGTCTCGTCGGAAATATCCAGCTTTGAGACGGCTGCCGTCAGTTTGCGGCGTTCCACAGTCTGATAGCCGGTGACGACGACGGCATCCAGCATCTGGGCCGAGGCGTGGAGTGTGATTTCGTACTGCTCCTTGCCCGGAACAAGCGATATCTCCTGAACGTCGTAGCCTACATAGCTGCAAAAGAAACGGGTTACTCCCGAAGGGATGTCGATAGAGAACCGACCGTCTATATCGGTGATGACACCGATTGTCGGCTGAGTGCTTCCGGCCTTTTTCAGGTCGTCCGTCGTCACGTAGACGGAGGCACCGATAAGCGGAAGGTTATCTTCTGAAGAAATAACTACGCCTCGCACCGTCCTGTCCGCAGCGAAGGCCGAAGACAAAGCACCCAGCAGGCATAGCAAAACGATGAATAAACGTTTTTCCATGTGTGTACAATTAAAATGATTCATACTCTATTGAAATAATATCCTATCAATGGGAATTTAGGGGCGCGGAATGTGAAATGATGCTCGGACACCTCACCTGGAGCTCTCGCGAACCCTGCCGAGTGCTCGGACACCTCCACGGGAGTTCTCGTGGCACCTGCAGAGGCTCGGAAACCTCCGCGGGAGCTCTCGTGGCACCTGCAGAGTACCCGGAAACCTCCACGGGAGCTCTCGTGGCACCTACAGAGGCTCGAAAACCTCCGCGAGAGCTCCAGTACTAACGTATGTGAAATATCCAACCTCCACGAGCGCTTAATTGCTAACGAATGCAAACAATTCGACCCCTGGAAAATATCATTTGATGCCCAATGCTGTGTTTATACGCAAAATCAAATCCCGATAATGATACCTCGTAGCCACGTCCGTCGTGCCCAGACGGCTTTGCAGCAAATCTTTGATGCGAAGCAGTTCACCGCGCTTCACCGAGATGGCATCCGACACGCGGTTTATCTGCGAACCGTAGAAATTCAGTTCACGCGGAGCTCCCATGCGCTCGGCATCCAATGCTTTGCAGGCATGCTCGTCGTGGCTGCAGAACGACATCCGGTGGTCCAGCAGGAAGTGATTCTCCATCAGCTTCTTGTTAATCTTCACGCCTTCGCTCTCGGCAGCAGCGGTAATCAGCGCATCCACGAAGTTCTTCTGCAAGGCACGTGTCATCACATCGGGCAGGGCGCCACGCTCTGTGGTAGCAAAGATGCTGCGATGCAAGCCGTCCATCAAGTCCACCACGGTGAAAGCCCGTTTGCCGTTCACCGATTCGTTCTCGAGCATACGCATCAAGCGGTTATTGGAGAGCAAATCCCAAAGGATGTACGACTGCGCATTCTTCAGCACCTGCGTCGGCGCATTCTCTACCACCCCAAGCGGAGTGTTGCGCAACAAGTACGTGTACTCTCCCACTTCGGTGTCGAACAGCCACTTCGGATACGTCAGCACCTGCTCCAGCAAGAACTTCAAGGCAGCCTGCTGCTTCTCTTTCTCGACGAAAGTATAGGTTTTCTGCCCGTCGCCCACGGTGGTATTCTCTATATAGATACCGCCGATATTGGCCAGGACGTGATAAAGGTAATTGTTCCACTGATTGATTACGGCGTAATACAGGCGGGAGGCTTCTTCGTACGTCTGCCCCTTCTCGCCGGTCGTGGTCCATTGGATAATTTGGGGTACGATGCGCTTCAGGTTCTCAATGCCCAGCAGGGAAGAGCGAACGGCGTCATCGCCCAAGTCTTCGTTCTGTGCACGGGGGTCTACGGCGTCGCGGACGTCCTGCGCCTCACTGTATTTATAAAGACGGTCGGTGTGCCGGCTCAGGAAGTCGGCAAGCAGGTCTTTCTCATCCTCCGGCGTCGCCTTGCCATACCAGCGATAGCCGTATTCTATGGCAAACAGATCATAAGGACCGATGTGCGGAGAAAGAACCGTCACCCCATCTCCCGGCTGCGCCACATAGTTGAAGCGGGCATAGTCCATGATGGAAGAAGAAGTGCTATTCATGCGGTCGGTAAAGGTCTTGGAGCGCAACGAGTCGGTGGGGAAAGCCCACGAAGCAATCATGTTGTGACGCAATCCCAGCGAATGCCCCACCTCGTGACAGGCCACAAAGCGCATGGCGTCGCCCATCAATTCATCCGGCAACTTGACGCCTCGAGCTTCGGGACGCACCACACCGGTCTGTACCGTAATCCATTCCTGAAGCATGCCCAGGACATTGTGCCACCACATGATGTCCGCCTCCAGAATCTCACCCGAACGCGGGTCGAGCACGGAAGGCCCCATGGCATTGGCTTTGGTAGAAGCGGCATACGTCAGTACGGAATAATTCACGTCGTCCGCATCTACATTCATGCTGTCGGTCAGTTCCTTGGCTATGATAGCATTCTTGAAACCGGCGCGCTCGAAGGCTGCCTGCCAGTCCTCAATACCCTGCTTGATGTATTTCCTCCAACGGCGGGGAGTGGAATTTTCGATATAGAACACAATCGGTTTGGCCGGTTCCACCAATTCGCCGCGAAGGTAACGCTCCCGGTCTTCGGGTTTCGGTTCCAGGCGCCAGCGGGTGATGAACGGTTTCTTGTCCACGCGTTGCTGCCCGTCACTGTAGCTCAGCAAAGGATTGGTGAAATAGCCCACACGCGGATTATCCAGACGCCCCATCATCGGCTGCTCCGGAAGCAACAGCAGCGAGGAACTGACTTCTACCGTTACAAATACCGTCGTTGTTCCTTCGGTCACTTTGGTAGTCAACTCGGAAGTTGCCACCACATTGTTCTCAAAAGACTTGATGGAAAGTATGCGTGATAAGTTCTTGATGGCGGATGTACCCAGGTTGATGTTCGTAAAGACATTATTGATACTTGTCTCCGTACCATCGTAGATATCGTTCACCTTGACCACCATCGTGGTAGAATCGCGGTTGAACGCCTCTATCTTGAAGCCTGCTATCAGCGGAGAAATATAATTATCTAGCACCGATTGCCGTATGGCATCTTCATCCGGTGCCAGCGGCAGGGGGCGGCTTTGGCGTACCAGCAGTTTGCCCGCAGCCTTGTCCAGTTCAAAACGTACCATCTGGTTCTCGTAGTTCGTACCGCGGTTTACACCGGCTTCATTCAGTTCGGAAGGAACACGCTGCAACTTGTTTACTACCAGCATATCGCGCCCCAGCAGCCGGGCAGGTACTTCGAAATAATAATCATTCTTTTTCTGGTAAACGTTGAACATACCGGTGCGAACGATGGCACCATTCCCCGTCAGTTTCTCATACTCGCTTTTAGACTGAACACTGTCTTTGGCTTCACTCTTCTTTTTCTTCTTTCGGAGCCATCCTGCGGCCTCCAAAGAGGCTGATTCAGACTGTCCGGCATGCAACAAAACAGCAGGCTCACACAGCAAAATCGTAGTGGCTGCCATTATCGGCAAGATTGTTTTAAGTTTCATCAATGCAAAAAATCTATTTAATACTATAAAAAACTCTCTCTCATTTCATTATCATCTACAAAGTTTAAACAGACCTTAATTCTACCTCTATAGAACGTAAATGGGCGGCAAAGATAAGGAAAACATCTTATAAAACTCGCAAAACAAAATGTATAAATGTTTTTTCTATGAACAAAAGGTATAATCCTCCTAAAAAAAGAGGCACCTCCTGTTTAGCGGAAGTACCTCTTCTTTTGATTTATATTAATGTTTCCAAGTGCCCTGAATCTTCACAGGTGGATGTAATGGTACGAAATCCTTTCTCGGAACCTGAGGCACACGCGTAACACTCCGGTTCTTTGCATCCCACTCCACAAAGCTTTCATAGTCATAAGTCCAATTTTCACCATAGGCCAATTTATGAATCCGATAATAAATGGCCTCACGCGACGGAGCGTTGAACCCTCCCGTATTGGTATTCATAATACTATTGTCTGTAGGCCGATATGCCCCTTTCCAATAAGTACATGCTCCTTCGAACACACCCAGCCCCTGGTTGGCATAGCGTGAATCGGATAGGAATTTCGTCCATCTCACCTGAGTAGGATCAGAAGTAAAGTCCACATTCTTTCCCCAGCCAAAATTTTCGTACAAAGATATTGACTCGCTAACCGTCGCTGAAGGTATTTCTCCACGATATTCATAAGCATACTCATCATCCAGCTTAGCAAACCCATGACCACCAGCCTCATGCAATAAAAGAGGACTTAAACTTTCTGACGATGTTCCTATCGGGAAATAAGCTACAGAAACACCGCGTCCATAATCGCTTGTCATGCCAGTATTATAATACATGAAACAAGTACCTGCGTAACGAGCAGAATTAAGCATTACAATAATCAAAGCATCGTCCAATCCCTTAGCACCTAATCCCGGAACCTTCTGTGCATACTCAAAACACAAATTATCATTACCCTCAACGTAAGTTCCCTCTCCAAAACTACACCCAAATTTGGTTTCCGTATCAGGCATATATTCTTCATTCTTTGACACGGCAATCACATAATAGACATTAAAATAATCTCTGAACGACCGATATGGCTCTTCACTAAAGAAAGCTTCCATACCTTCTCTCATCACTCGCTCATAGTCACCATCAGCTATTTTCCGGTCAGAAAAGCCATCACCCATCATAACGATATCAATACCCGCTCCTCCACTAGGCTGAGTGGCAGTCTGCAAAGTCACAACCTTGCCATCCTTACTATAATCCGTAGATTCATAATATTGGGGGGTATCCCCTTCACCCAACAATTCTTTCAATTTATCAGGTAGCGTTTCTCTATTGTGCACACTACTATGGAAAACCAATTTCCCATCTTTATCGAACATCAGGACGGTAGGGAAAGAATATATCGGAAACTCTGGAATATCCTGCAAAATATTATGCCAGTCCATCTTATTGCTCTGAATAAGACTTTCTGCCGTCGACGTATTCTCTTTTCCATCAAAGCATATTCCAATCACATCCAGCCCATGATTTTTATAACGGCTATATAGTCCTGCCAGAGTAGGATGATAGGCCATACTAAACGAACACCCCGTAGCCCAGACATATACCACAGTATATTGGTGAGACGAAGCTACCTCCAAACTATTCACACTTCCACCTCCCAATACCGGATAAGTGAAATTCTGCAATGTAAGATTGAAAGTGGAGAATGTGAAGCCATAACCATCCCGCTGACTAACGCATCCCCAACCGCAACGCTGCCAAATCGGCATAGATGATACTTCCTTAGGAATATCTCCAGACAATTTGTTATACTCGAGAAACAAATATTCCAGCTTTTCCAACTTTACAAAAGAAGTCGGAATTGTTCCGGACAGCTGGCAATAACTCAGGTCAATCCAATTTAGCTCAGTCAAATTAAAGAATGTTTCCGGAATACTTCCAGTAATGCCTTCATTTGAATCTAAAGAAAGTAAAGTCAATTTTGTCAATTCTCCAATACAAGCAGGAATCTCGCCAACCAAGTTATTCGCCCTCAGATAAAGCCCTATCACATTTCCTTGATAATCTACAGAAACCCCCTCCCATTGACTGAGATCTGCATCCGTACACCAATTCGTTTTCTTCGTCCATTTATCACCGCCCATAGCTTCATAGAAGGCAACAAGTACATCTCGTTGCGAGTTTCCACCTTCATTCAACAATTCGTCAGTATCTACTACAGTGAAGTTCTTGATCATAGCTCGCGACACTTCCACCAACTTATCTGTGTTCTTTACCAGCTCTTTCTCTTGCCCGTCAAAAGTTCCGGATACTGTAATATTCAGCCCCTTTGTAAAATTCTGAGCCGGAATCACAAAATAAAAGACTGTAGCCGTTGCAGACAGCTGTATATCACAGTCTACGCTAATACTTTTGCTGGTTTCCGAAGCATTTGCAGAGATAGAGAACTCCGGCTGAGTTGCAGCCAAGTCAATTTCTCCGGTACCGGCAAGTACTTCATTATTATTTCCTTGCAGGACTATTTTCTTTACAGTACCATTACCCGTTAGATTCAAACGAATAAGCCCGCAAGTCTGTTTAAAAAAGAAATTCTGGTCGCTGCTTGTTGCCGCCATCGGGCAGATACCTGGTGCAAAGCTCCCTTGGACATAAGGTTGCTTGGAGGGCAAAGTATAAGTAACTTTTGTCCCGTTTACCGTCGAAGCTGCATTATAAGGGTAAATTGCATAAAAACTAGTCGTACCTTCTACCTTATCCCCCTTAAAGATTGCCCCATTATCAGCTTTCGAAGAATAAGTATAGCGGGTGATGGCGGACTGAGCATCACTAAATACTCCCAATTCGTCCGTCACATCCCATTCCACAGCAGTAGAATTCAAATGAGTACGCGTAGTCGGTGGAAGAGTGGCCACAAGATTTGTAATAGCCTTCTCCCCAGTTGTTTCATATTGTTCGGCTGTACAACCAACCAATGTCAATACAATCCAGAGTTGGAAAAATATCTTTAACTTTTTCATAATCATCTATCCTAAGTTTATTACCAATCTTGAGCATCTTGATTAAAATCCTCTGTATTCCCGGTCGTATCGGGGTCAGGTTTCGGTTCAGCCCCTTGCTGCGTTACTACAATATCCTGCTTAACATTGCCCGAAGTTATAGTTATGGTAGCAGAACGTTCATCATAAGTCTTATTTTCTTGGGCCGTAATAGTAATACTGTTTTTACCGGCATCGCCACTAAGAGGATATACGCTAATCCAACTATCGGCACGCGTATTAACCACAGATATGTTCCAAGGTGCAGTTGTGGTAAATTCAAAAGATACCGGTTCTTTGCTTTCCGCCCCAATCACCGGCTTCAAATCAGTACCGGGAGGAATTGTAATTTCAGGAACAGCAGGTTCCGGTTCATCCGTTTTGTCATCACCATTATCCGAACAAGCATAAAATAGCAGTACTAACATTAATGCTATTCGGGAATACTTTTTTAACCAAATACTTCTCATAATAGTCTTTGTTTTATAATGAATATATTTTCCTCATACACGGATCTACCTATTTCAGCAACAACACATTGCGAAAAGAAAGCAGGGACTGTTATAAAGCTATGTCCAATTATTCGTTTTCATTACATTAACACTTTACTGTTTTCGACAAATATAAGTTTTTTATTTAAAGGTTCAACGCAATCTATCAGTTTTTTTCTTATATACTTTTATTTAATATGCTACACTTCATATTCACTGAAGCAACAAAATCAGCGATTCTTGGAATAATCTTGTTCAATTGGCGACAAAACAACGATAAAATTGTATCTTTGCACCGTTTTAACTCGAAAATAAATAAGACAACAACGATATGATAGCTAAAATCAATCAGCTTCTGCAAGAAGTGGAAGCGCTGAAAGCCGCTAACGCCGAGGAATTGGAAACACTTCGCATCAAATACCTCAGCAAGAAAGGAGCCATCAACGAACTGATGGCGGATTTCCGTAACGTACCTGCCGACCTGAAGAAAGAAGTAGGTATGAGACTGAACGAACTCAAAAACAAAGCGCAAGAAAAGATTACCGCTTTAAAAGAACAGTTCGAAAGTCAGGATACCGGTTGCGACGACCTTGACCTGACACGTTCCGCCTATCCTGTAGAACTGGGTACACGCCACCCGCTTACGATTGTCAAGAATGAAATCATCGATATATTTGCCCGCCTCGGTTTCAGCATTGCCGAAGGTCCCGAAATAGAGGACGACTGGCATGTATTCTCTGCGCTGAACTTTGCAGAAGACCATCCGGCACGCGACATGCAAGATACTTTCTTTATCGAAGCCAACGAAAAAGATGTTGCCAAAAACATCGTTCTGCGCACACATACCAGCAGTGTGCAGGTTCGCGCCATGGAGAACGCCCAACCGCCCATCCGCATCATCTGCCCGGGACGTGTATATCGTAACGAAGCCATCAGCTACCGCGCACACTGTTTCTTCCACCAGCTGGAAGCTTTGTATGTGGACAAGAATGTATCCTTCACTGATTTGAAACAGGTTTTGCTGCTCTTCGCCAAAGAGATGTTCGGCAATGACACCAAGATCCGTCTGCGTCCTTCGTACTTCCCGTTCACGGAGCCAAGCGCCGAAATGGATATCAGCTGTAACATCTGCGGCGGCAAGGGATGCCCCTTCTGCAAGCACACAGGCTGGGTGGAAATTCTGGGCTGCGGTATGGTAGACCCGAATGTACTGGAAGCCAGCGGCATCGACAGTAAAGTGTATAGCGGCTATGCTCTGGGTATGGGTATTGAACGCATCACCAACCTGAAATATCAGGTGAAAGACCTCCGTATGTTCTCTGAAAACGATACGCGCTTCCTGAAAGAATTCGAAGCAGCTTATTAATTTCTGTATAGAGAGCACAGAGCTTTTATTGAAACACAAAACGATCTGTCATTCGGAGCATAGTTCCGAATGACAGATACATTTATTTACGCTATGGCAAAAGACAAACTCGTAACTCCCGGTTATTGCCTCATCTTGGCAGCCAACTTCCTCTTGTACTTTGCCTTCTATCTGATACTTCCGGTCCTGCCTTTTTATCTGACCGAGGTATTTCATACCGGCAATGCAGCAGTAGGCATTATTTTGTCATGCTATACCATCGCCTCTCTTTGTATACGTCCTTTCTCGGGCTATTTACTCGACACACTGGCACGCAAGCCACTCTATCTCGTAGCTTATTTTATCTTCATCACCATCTTTGCAGGATATATATGGGCAGGTATTCTGTCCATCTTCATCATGCTGAGGGTGGTTCACGGACTGGCATTCGGAATGGTGACAGTTGCCGGAAACACGATCGTTATCGATATCACCCCCTCTTCCCGGCGCGGTGAAGCAGTTGGATATTACGGCCTGATGAACAACACTGCCATGAGCTTCGGGCCGATGATCGGTCTTTTCATGCACGATATCTACTCCTTTGAAACGATTTTTACCTGCTCGCTCATATCGGGTATCATCGGCTTCATTGCCGCCTGCTTTGTGAAAACACCTCCCAAACAACCGGTAAAGCGGGAACCTATTTCACTCGACCGCTTCGTTCTATTAAAAGGTATTCCTGCCGGAATCGCCTTGCTTCTGCTTTCGATTCCTTACGGAATGACAAGTACCTACGTGGCCATGTACGCCAAGGAGATAGGAATCACTTTGAATTCGGGGCTGTTCTTTACCTTCATGGCCGTCGGCATGGCTGTATCGCGTATGTTCTCCGGGAGACAAGTAGACAAAGGACGTATCACCCAAGTCATCACACTGGGACTGTATCTGGTCTGTGCCTGCTTCTTCATTCTGTCCGCATGTGGCCTTTTAATGAAGTCGACTCCGGAGCTGACTAATATATTATTCTTTATGGTAGCCCTCCTGTTAGGAGTAGGTTTCGGCACCATGTTCCCCGCTTTCAACACCATGTTTGTGAACCTGGCTCCTAACAGTCAGCGCGGAACGGCCACCTCCACCTACCTGACCTCATGGGATGTAGGTATCGGCATCGGACTGACAGCCGGAGGATATATCGCCCAGATCACCTCTTTCGACATGGCATACTTTGTCGGCGCATGTCTCACAGTGGTTTCCATATTCTATTTCAACTTGAGAGTATCTCCCCATTACCATAAAAACAAATTAAGATGAGAAAGAAAGAACGTTATGAGAAAATAATTGCCTGGTTCAGGGAAAATCGCCCCGTAGCCGAAACCGAACTGCATTATGAAAATCCGTTCGAACTGCTGATAGCGGTTATTCTCTCCGCACAGTGCACGGACAAACGGGTGAACATGATTACCCCGGCCCTTTACCGGGATTTCCCTACCCCCGAAGCACTCGCCGCTACCACCCCCGAAGTGGTATACGAATATATCCGTAGCGTATCCTACCCCAACAACAAAGCCAAGCACCTCGTAGGCATGGCCCGAATGCTGGTGAAAGACTTTAACAGCGAGGTACCCGGCACATTGGAAGAACTTGTCAAGCTTCCCGGCGTGGGACGCAAGACTGCCAACGTCATTCAATCCGTCGTTTTCAACAAAGCCGCAATGGCGGTAGATACACATGTATTCCGCGTCAGTCATCGCCTGGGACTGGTGTCAGATAAATGTACAACCCCCTTTAGTGTAGAAAAAGAGTTAGTAAAGCATATCCCCGAAGCCGACATTCCGATAGCCCATCACTGGCTTATCTTGCACGGACGTTATGTATGCCAGGCACGCACACCCCAATGTGATAACTGCGGTTTACAATTGATGTGCAAATATTACTGCCAGAAATATAAAGTTAGCGAAGAGAGCAGCAAAGACGAAGAATAAATAACTATTTCATAGCAAAAAAAAGAAATTAATGCTAACTTTGCGCTCACTAAAAAGGATTTAGTAACACTTTTAAATAATATAGAATATTATGACAATTGATCAATTTAACTTTGCCGGAAAAAAGGCATTCGTTCGCGTGGACTTCAATGTGCCCTTGGACGAAAACTTCAACATTACAGATGATACCCGTATGCGTGCCGCTCTTCCCACACTGAAGAAGATTTTGGCTGACGGCGGTAGTGTAATTATCGGTTCTCACCTCGGTCGTCCGAAAGGTCCGGCTGACAAGTTCTCTTTGAAGCACATCCTGAAGCATCTGTCTGACCTGCTGGGTATTGATGTACAGTTTGCTAATGACTGCATGGGCGAAGAAGCTGCTGTGAAAGCTGCTGCTCTGCAACCGGGCGAAGCATTGCTGCTCGAAAACCTCCGCTTCTATGCAGAAGAAGAAGGCAAACCCCGTGGTTTGGCTGATGATGCTACAGACGAGGAAAAGAAAGCTGCCAAAGCAGCCGTTAAGGAAAGCCAGAAAGAGTTCACCAAGAAATTGGCTTCTTATGCTGACTGCTACGTAAACGACGCTTTCGGAACAGCTCACCGTGCACACGCTTCCACGGCATTGATTGCTAAATATTTCGACAAAGACAACAAGATGTTCGGCTATCTGATGGAAAAAGAAGTGAAGGCTGTTGATAAAGTGTTGAATGACATCCAACGTCCGTTCACTGCCATCATGGGTGGTTCTAAAGTTTCCTCCAAGATTGAAATCATCGAAAACCTGCTGAGCAAGGTAGATAACCTGATCATTGCCGGTGGTATGACTTATACTTTCACCAAGGCTATGGGTGGCAAGATCGGTATCTCTATCTGTGAAGATGACAAACTGGATCTGGCTCTCGACCTGATGAAGAAAGCAAAAGAAAAAGGTGTAAACCTTGTACTGGCTGTTGACGCTAAGATTGCTGACGCTTTCTCCAACGACGCTAATACCAAGTTCTGTCCGGTTGACGAAATTCCTGATGGTTGGGAAGGTCTTGACATCGGTCCCAAGACTGAAGAAATCTTCGCAGAGGTTATCAAGAACTCCAAAACTATTCTTTGGAACGGTCCGACAGGTGTATTCGAATTCGAGAACTTCACTCACGGTTCACGTGCAGTAGGCGAAGCCATCGTAGAAGCTACCAAGAACGGTGCTTTCTCACTTGTAGGTGGTGGTGACTCTGTAGCTTGTGTCAACAAGTTCGGCTTGGCAAGCGGCGTTTCTTACGTATCTACCGGTGGTGGTGCATTGCTCGAAGCAATCGAAGGAAAAGTTCTTCCGGGTATCGCTGCTATCAACGAATAATCAAATCACATTTATACAAAAAGGCAGCTCTTTGAAAAAAGGGTTGCCTTTTTTACTACTATCTTTATCCTTACACATGAGACGAATACTGCTATCCTGCCTCTTCTTGGCAGCAGCCTGCATTTTAAGAGCGCAAGACGCTTGCCTGACCGACATTGTTAATACTCTGAAAGACCGCATTTCCCTTTCCGGCTATGCCCAAGTGGGATATACTTACGATGACGAAGGCGAAGGAACTACCAATACTTTTGATATAAAAAGAGTTATCTTTATGGCAAGCGGTAAGATTACCGACCAGTGGACATGCTATTTCATGTACAGCTTTGCCAATACCGGAAAGATACTGGAAGCATATACCGAATACCACTTCTTGCCTCAACTCACAGCCCGAATCGGTCAGTTCAAGACCATGTACACCATTGAGAACCCGATGTCCCCTTGCTTCGTAGAGTTGATAAACTGCTATTCGCAAGCCGTCAACTATCTGGCAGGTATCAATGGAAGCGATCCTTTGTACGGTTCCAGCAGTGGCCGCGATATGGGACTGCTTATTTATGGTGACCTCTTCAAAAAGCTTGTAAGCTATAACCTTGCTGTAATGAACGGACAAGGCATTAATCTGAAAGACAAAAACAACCAGAAAGATATTGTAGGCAGCCTGATGGTACATCCATTGGAATGGCTATCGGTAGGAGGTTCATTCATTAAAGGCAAAGGATGTGCCATGGCGGCTTCTTCCATCAATCCGGATATTGCCGTAGGCGAGAATTATACCCGCAATCGCTGGTCGGCAGGTGCTACCATCAAAACAAAACCTATCGATGTGCGTACGGAGTATCTGGAAGGTAAGGACGGACATGTGAAAAGCAACGGTTACTATGCAACCGTATCCGCCCACGTATTGCCCAAGTTTGATGTTATTGCTTCATACGATTACCTGAACAAAGATAAGGCCATGTCCGACAAACAGACCAACTACGTAGCCGGTGTACAATATTGGTTCTATCCCAAATGCCGTTTGCAGGCTCAATACACTTACTGCAACCGCCATAAAGGCGAGAATTCCAACCTGCTGCAAGCACAGTTGCAAGTTCGTTTCTAAAAGAAGTCTATCAGTATTTTCCAAAATGACCGAACTTTTTGGCATTCTTTTTGTAGTTTTGTAAAGTACATCTCTTAAAGATACAGACTTATGAATGAACAAGCCATACAAGATCAATATCAACATATCATCGTCCTGCTGGAACAGCAACGATTGAAAGAAGCACAATCCCAACTGGAAGCATTTCTGTGGAACAGCAGTGATTGGACACTCCGTAACCGTTTGGAACAAGTACAGACGTCCTATCAATACATGTTGCAGTACATGCGGCAAGGAGTAAACGACCCCGAACGGCAGAAACTGTACCGCCAACTGTTGACCGATACTTGGGAGATTGCCGACCAGACACGCCTCAGCTTGCTCGACGGTACTTCCAACCACTATTACCATGCCCTGCGTAACAATCGGGAACATCTTCCAAAGGAGTACAATATTGCCAGCATGCAGAAAGTATTGGAATCTTTTCCAGATGATATGGCCGTTTGCCAACTGATGCCGAATGCACAAGGGCTGGATGCTGTACTGAAACGCCATGAGGAAACCATCCAGGTTCTTTTCCTTTCCACATGGTGCAACAGCGACTGGACAGCAGAAGACGAGCAACAAGCCAAAGGGGCATTGGAATCAGAATTACTCCCTGTCAATGATTTATGCCTGTTTACCAGTGCTGTCATGTTGAGCCTGATAGAATGTTTCGACGCGCGTAAGTTCTCCTGGTTACTGGATGCAACAACTCACCCGGACACCCGGGTAAACCAGCGTGCTCTGATAGGGATTGCGTTCGTACTTCATTTCCACCCCACCCGCTTGTCGCTCTATCCGGAACTGACAGCCCGGCTTTCCCTGCTCGACGAAGACGGTAGTTTCGGCAAACAAATGAACCGCGTATATATCGAAATGCTCCGCAGCCAGGAAACGGAGAAAATTGACAAGAAGATGCGCGAAGAAATCATCCCGGAAATGATGAAGAACGTAAACATCATGCGCAACATGAAATACGGCTTCGAAGACAATGCCGAAGAAAACGACCGTAACCCGGACTGGGAGAAAGCATTCGAAAGCTCCGGTTTAGGCGATAAGATACGTGAAATGAACGAATTGCAATTAGAAGGTGCTGACGTTTATATGAGTACATTTGCCCAACTCAAAAGTTACCCGTTCTTCCGGGAGCCGCACAATTGGTTCTATCCGTTCGACATGCATCATTCCAGCATTATCAAGGAGTTCGGTCTTAACCCGACGGGAGACAATGCCGTTCTTGCACTTCTCCTGCAATCAGGATTCTTCTGTAACAGCGACAAGTATTCGCTTTGCTTCACGATGGCACATATCCCGCAGGCGCAGCGCAACATGATGCTCAGCCAGATGACGTCGCAGGATTTGAATGAGTTGATGGATGAAAGTAAATCTTCCACCCTCCGGCAATATGCCCAACGACCAGACGTTATCAGCAATCAGTATATCCACGATCTATACCGGTTCTACAAGCTAAGCCAACGCAGGTATGAGTTTCACGACATTTTTAAGGATGAGATTGCTTTGCACCGTATTCCTGCATTAAAGGAGATTCTGTGCAAGCCCGAACTGCTGATTGTCGTAGCCGACTACCATTTCCGCAAAGAGCATCCGGCAGAAGCTTTGGAACTTTATCAAGAATTAATAGCGCTGAACTATGCAGATGCAGATACTTTCCAAAAAGCAGGTTATTGTCTGCAAAAGGAGAAACGCTACAAAGAAGCGGTGAGTGCCTACCTAAAGGCCGATGTTCTGAAACCCGACCATGTGTGGACCATCCGCCATCTTGCCACTTGTTATCGCCAAATGAAAGATTTCGGTTCTGCATTGGAGTATTATAAGAAAGCAGAAGCTATCCAGCCGGAAAATCATAGTATTCTGTTTTACGCCGGAAGCTGTCTTGCCGAGCAGGAGAAATATGAAGAGGCCCTGCAATATTTCTTTAAGCTGGACTTCATAGAAGGCAACTGCATAAAGGCGTGGCGAGCCATAGGCTGGTGCTCCTTCGTCAGCGGTAAATACGAGCAGGCCATGAAGTATTATGAAAAGATACTTGCCTCCAAGCCCCTTGCCACAGATTATCTCAATGCCGGACATGTTGCTTGGAGACTAGGGAATATAGAAAAGGCTGCTGAATATTATGGTAAAGCAGCCTTGGAAAGTGGTAGCCGGGAAGTCTTTTGGGAGATGTTCAGCAAAGACAAGGATACACTTGTCAAGCAAGGCATTGACGAAAAAGACATTCCGTTGATGATGGATTTGGTTTAAACCTTTTGTAACTCCCTGTACAGTTTCTGTACGGGGAGTCCCATTATGTTGTAATAACTTCCGGATATATTCTCTACCCCGATAAAGCCAATCCATTCTTGTACACCATACGCTCCGGCCTTATCCATCGGCTGGTATTTATCTACATAGTAAACGATTTCTTCTTCGCTCAATTCAGAGAAACGAACTTCGGTCTGAGCTGAGAAACAGCGCTGCCACTCCGTAGTAGTGATGCAAACGCCTGTAAATACTTCGTGAGTACGGCCGGACATATCCCGCAACATTTGCATAGCGTCTTCCCTATCCTTGGGTTTGCCCAATACCCGTCCATCCAGCCAAACGATTGTATCAGCGGTAATCATCAACTCATCCGGTTGAATCATGGAATGATAAGCATCTGCTTTCTCCTTTGCAATATAAAGAGGAATATCCGCCCCTTTCAATGTACCGGGATAAGATTCATCCACATCAGGCAAAGTTCTTACCTCATACTCCACTCCCAAACCTGCCAGTAACTCTTTCCGACGCGGAGAGTTGGAAGCAAGGATTACTCTATATTTTTTCAGATTATCCAGCATAATTATAATGATTAATAATTGCCATTAGTTTACCAGCCAAATGCCTGTTCGTCAGCCATCCAAAGTCCTTTTAGTTTCAATACCTGCTCTACGATGTCACGACCGCATCCATAACCGCCATCCGCATACGAGACGTAACGGGCTACAGCTTTCACCTCCGGCACCGCATCCTTCGGACAACATGGCAGACCACATGCATGCATCACTTCCAAATCGGGGATATCATCGCCTACATACAATATTTCTTCATCCTTCAAGTCATGACGATCGCGGAAATCTCTATAGTCGTGAATTTTAACGGAAGAACCCATATAGATATTCTCTTCCGCCAGCCCCAAAGCCATGAAACGTTTACGGACAGCCTCTGTACGTCCACCGGTAATAATACCCAGCAACACTCCCTGTTTCGCAGCCAGATGCAATGAATAACCGTCCTTTATGTTCACTGTACGCAGCGGTTCACCCTCCGTACTCATCGGAATCACATTGGCACTCAGCACACCGTCTACATCAAAAACGAGGGCTTTTATCTTCTTCAAATCATAGTTTATGGTACTCATATCACTTTTTTTAAGATCTTATCTATACTATATCCGGCCTACGCCAGTCTATGAATATTCTCGCTTATCAGCCGATACAACTTCTGCATTTCCGGTTCATCGGCAAGCATCTGCAAATGTGCATTGATAACATTCTCATCATACCGCACAGCAGGTCCGGTTTGGGCATCATGCGGCGCCAACTCATGTACTTTGCGGGCTGTCTCGTCTATCAAAGGCAGCATCACTTCAAAAGGAAGTTGGTATTTCTTCAACAATTCGGCAGCCATAGCATACATGTGATTGGTAAAATTGCAGGTAAATACAGCTGCCAAATGTAAACTTTTCCGTTGTTCGGAAGTGGCTTCATAAACCCTCTCGGACAATGCAGAAGCAATATCTTTCAGTAATTGGGTATCTGCTTCCGAATGACTTTCTACAAAAATCGGTATATCGCGGAAATCCACCTCACGCTGTTTGCTGAATGTCTGCATCGGATAGAATACTCCATAGCGTTCCACCTGTCCTTCCCAGATATCCATAGAGATACTACCGGCAGTATGCACCCATAGAGCGCTACTTTTTCCCGTAACAATTTCGGGCAGCAATTGTACAAAGGCTGCATCTTTCAACGAAACGATGTAGAGTTGCGCATCTTCTACAACAGCAGACAACTCAGTCGTATACTCTGCCTCCACCATCTGCGCCAAACTTCGTGCCGACTCTTCCGTACGGCTGTAAATCTGCTCAATACGAAAGCCTTTCCGGTAAAGTGCCTTTGCCAAATTGGTTGCCAAATTTCCGGCACCAATAAAAACGATGGACGTATCTTCTATGCTTCTTTTCATCTTATCTCGTAGAAACTAAATACAAAATAGCACCGATCACCAGTAACGCCACCGGCAGCAAGTAGGCAGACATCGTGCCGAGCAATGCAGTTATCAGGCCAAAGTTCAGTACCAGCCACAAGCCTATCAGCACTAATCCTACGGATTTGTCATGTTTGAACAGCAAGAAAATAACTGCCGTGTAGAGCAGGAAGTTATCCTTATTCATCACCCACGGCAATCCTATTGCAGAAAAGTGTACCAGTTTATCCACCAAGTAAAGAATACCGAATACAATCAGCGTAATGGCAGTGGCCTTATACGTATCACGGTTATTATTTGCTTTTGCCGCACTCACCGTTACTTTCCTCCATATTTATTGAGATGAATCTTTTCCCACTGCAAGTTGTCCTCATTGAAGGGTTTGCGTTCCATTCCTTTATGACCGATGGCAATAATACTGACCACCTGTAACTGTAAAGGAATGTCGAGTACATCGTGTACGTATTCATTGGAAGGCACACCGGCTGCCGTGAAACGCTCACGCACCTGCACCCAGCAGCTACCCAAGCCCATATCTTCGGCCTGAAGTTGCAGATAGATGGAGGCAATGGAGGCATCTTCTATCCAGACATCACTCGCCAGCGGGTCTGCAGTCACCACAACTGCCAAGGCGGCATCTGCAATAAACTGCGAAGCCTGTTCCTTGCAATATGACAATTCTTTTAATTTCTCCTTGTCATCCACTACGATGAACTGCCACGCGTTACTACGCTTTGACGTAGGCGCCATCAAGGCTGCTTTCATCAAGGTAACAACCTGCTCCTGCGTCAATTCTTCTTCTGTAAACTTCCGCATGCTGCGGCGCGACTTTATCAATTCATTGAAACTTTCCATAACATATTCGTGTTTAGTGAACGCAAAGATACAAGATTATTTTTTAAATTTGCAGACGATGCCTTTGAAACTGACTACATATTACCGCGGGAGCAAGGTCCCTGAACTACCGGGCACCAATACGTTCCATTCCACAGAGTTATTTCGGATTTACGAAGCAACTCCGGGATATACCCCTGTGCTCATCGTTGCATCGGAAGACGACAAACCCGTTGCAAAACTGCTTGCAGCGATACGCACCAGCGTACGCACGTTTCCGCCAGGCATCATCAAGAGGTGCGAGGTATACGGCACGGGAGAATATTTCGATGAGACCGCGGACAGAGAAGCTATCTTCAGCGATATGTTGCAAAGGCTTACCGACGAGGCATTGCGCAACTCCTTTCTTATCGAGTTTCGTAATCTGGAGAATGCGATGTTCGGTTACAAATCATTCCGGGAGAACCGGTATATTGCTATTAATTGGTTGCGTGTACGCAATTCGTTGCATAGTGTAGAGAAGGCAGAAGACCGTTTCAGCCCGTCGCGCATCCGGCAGATAAAGAAAGGTCTGAAAAATGGAGCCCAAGTGCGGGAAGCACTTACTGTAGAAGAGACTCTTAACTTTGCCCACATGCTGCGCCATGTCTATTCTTCCAAAATACGCCGGCATTTTCCCAGTATAAAATTTTTCCAGCACCTCGAAACCCACCTGATGAAAGAAAATCAAAGTAAAATCTTCATCGTCACTTATAAAGAGAAAATTATCGGCGGCAGTGCCTGCATCTATTCCGATGACAATGCTTACCTATGGTTCTCGGGCGGCATGCGCAAGACCTATGCCTTGCAATATCCGGGCATCCTTGCCGTTTGGAAAGCTTTGGACGATGCCAAGCAACGCGGATACCGCCATTTGGAATTTATGGACGTGGGCCTGCCCTTCCGCAAACATGGCTACCGCGAGTTTGTCCTTCGCTTCGGAGGAAAACAAAGCAGCACCCGACGCTGGTTCCGCTTTCGCTGGGACTGGCTGAATCGGGTGCTGACAAAGATTTATGAATAACAATAGTATATCTTATTGAGCTATCTTAAAAACAACTGAACTATAAGCACTCATTTTGACCAAAGCCTTGTCATTCTCCGTTTTCTGCTGAATATCACCATTCACACCAACAGCTTTTTCTATCTTGTCTGCTAATGTAATCTCCACAGCAGAAGCTCCGAAGTTGTGCACAACCAGCATCTTCTCACTACCTTTTGTCATATACCATGCGGCAATGGCTTTACCCGTAGTCGCATTATTTTCATTATAAGTAGCATGCTTTGACATTGTGCCTTCCGCCAAAGCCGGATACGTATTACGCAGTTTTGCAAAACGGACATAAACATTAAGCAAAGAATTTTCATCACTTTGCTGTTCCACTACAGATTTTATATTGGAAGCTACACCTTTGTCTATCTTATCCGTATAGGCAGTCACCATATTATCTCCCCATAGCATTGGGCCACGTACATATTCGTCACCATTATCTTTCATTCCATAGAGTCCCAGTTCTTCACCATAGTAGATGTAAGGTTCACCAGGACCAGTCAGCAAAACAGCTGCCGCCAGTCTTTCCTTATCAACAGATTTACCCAATTTAGAACCAGTACGGTCCTCATCATGATTCGAAAGTTTAGTAGCCTCAATATAATTGGGACGATTGGCCGCATAGAGTTGTTGATAACTCATAATGTCCTTGGCAAAATAGCAGCCTGTATTATTATTGATGGCCCACTCCAAACGATACCAAAAGTCGAATTCAAACAACGCCGGAAGACCTTGATAATAAGGAGCCACTTCACTGGCGCCGGAAAGTACCTCACCCACCATATAAAGCTCATCCGTTTTACCTTTCTGCTTATAGTACGTATTCAGCTCATCATAAAAAGTTTTCAAGAAAGTTGGATTCTCCGTACCTCCGGCATTGTGATAAATATGCTTCACTGCATCCAGACGAAAACCATCTACTCCACGATCTATCCAACCTTTGGCAGCGCTAATCACTTCTTTGAAAACCGGTGAATTCTTTAAATTGGCGACTTTGCCATAATTAAGATCAGCAAAAGAGGCAGTATAGAAATGAGAATGATAAAACCACAAGTTCATTGATTCAAATAAGATATCGGCTGCGCCTTCACCCTGTTTTAAAGAGAAAGGCTCTCCAAACTTAACCTTACTGCTTTTTGATTCAGCACCGTATTTTTTATCTCCCCAATCCGTATTGCTGGTACGAATCAAAAATCCCCAAGGAGATGTAAAGTTCACAGTCAGTTCGTATAAACCATTTCCTCTATCATAGAACTTCTTGCATACAGCCGGATCACCATAATAAAGATATTTAGCTCCTGTGGTACTTTGATCAGGATTATCTCCATCGGCTGTCTCTGCTTGAGTAACAGTTACCGTCGGTTTCGAAGCATTCGACCAATCAAGCGTGAATTTGTAGCATCCTTCCTCAACTTCTGACGAAGTTGTTGTGGAGAACCACTCGCCCGAATCATACCCAGTCGCTCCTTCACTGGCAATCATATCAATCTTCCCGGCTTTGATATCAGCTTCCGGATCTTGCGAAAAGATATAATAATCGCGATATTTATTGTCGGTAGAGATTTTTGCCGCCTGGAACCAAGGATGTTCGATGCTTGTATGATTCAACACATAGTCCAAATAAATCTTGATTCCCCGGTTGTGTGCTTCAGTAATTAGTCGATCGAAGTCGCTTTCCGTACCGAATTTCTCATTTACCTTGGCATAATCAGTTACGTCATAGCCATGATACGAGGGAGAAGGATGAATGGGAGAAAGCCAAATGGCCTTCACTCCCAAAGAATTAATATAATCCAGTTTTGATATTAAGCCGTTAATGTCACCATATTTATCCCCGTCACTGTCTGCAAAAGAATAAACCAGCAACTGATAGGATATGTCCGCACGTTTCTGACCATCCCAATCAGTGGGAGATGCCACGACATTAGTCCATTCTTCCGTTGGATCAGGCTTCGGTTCCGGTTCAGGAGTCGGTGTTGTACCATTGTCATCACTACAAGCCGCCAGGCAAAGTGATATAGCACAGAATAGGAAAAAAGAAATAAACCTTATCTTCTTCATACCATTAGATTTTCAAATTATTATTCGATTCAAAGGTAAGAAAGAAAAAAAGCACAATACAAAGCCCGATATGGAAAAGCATAATATGATTACGAAAACGTTTGCATATCGAGCAGATTCTTTGTTTTATCAGCCAAGAACAGAGGAATATTCAACAAGTTTCCATCTTGTTTCAAGTTCAACATCGAATAACGAATACGGCAAGCGGGTTGGAAAAGCTTCTCATACTGAATGAGACTCTTCCCCTGCACATTCTGGTCAGCCTTCACTTCTATCGGACAAATCCGGTTACCATATTGAAGCAGAAATACTTCAAGGTATTCAGCGCCTCGTTGCATTCTTGTATCTCATCCAATATCAATAACGTTGTCTGTGGATTTATTTTCTTTCCATGCAAAAAAGACAGTTGTTGGATAATCCGTTGAGGATCTTTTGTCGTTCTAAATATATCACGAAGTCCACTTTCATCTTTATCCAAGCTAAAATAGGCTACATCTTCAAAATGCTCTTTACCAAAATACTTCAACACCCATGTTTTGCCTACTTGCCTGGGCCCATGAATCAGCAACGGCGTCCTCTTTTTCATCCGCCTTCCATGCTGACAATTGCTTGAGAACTTCTCTTTCAAACATAACAAATCACATGTTAGATATCAAAAACGTGGAGATCCCCACATTTTCGATACGAGTTTCGTGCAAATATACACAATTTTGGTGCAATACATAAGATTTATCTTAAGGAAAGATAGTAATTCTTGGAAAAAAAGGCAAAATGCCACTAAATTATCTTGGAAAAGCGGCAATAATGAGTTACTTTTGTATTGGAAAAAAGGAAAGACAATGCTAAAAAGAAAGATTGATAATTACATCAAACGCTATTACGAGACTACTCGTAATGCCCTACTCATTACCGGTGCCCGACAAATAGGCAAAACCTATTCTATACGGGAATTCGGCAAATCATTCAAAAGTTTTATTGAGATAAACTTTGTGGAAATGCCCGAAGCGGTGGAAGTATTCAAAAACGCAAAGAACAGTGCTGATATATTGCTCCGTTTGTCAGTCATAACAACTGTCCCCCTTATCAAAGGTGAAACGCTTGTGTTTTTCGACGAAGTGCAGAAGTGTCCCGATATTGTTACCGCAATTAAATTCCTGGTGGACGAAGGGTCATACCGCTACATTTTGAGCGGTTCGTTATTGGGCGTTGAATTAAAAGATTTGCGTTCAGAACCGGTTGGATATATGGGTGTCAAAGATATGTATCCACTGGATTTCGAAGAGTTCATCTCATGTATAGGCATCAACGACAAAGTGATAGAGTCCTTACGCAAAGCATGGAAGAACCGCACCAAGGTCGACGACTTTGTTCATACTAAAATCATGGAATTGTTCCGCCTTTACCTTGTTGTAGGCGGTATGCCGGCTGCTGTGAGCAAATATATCGATAGCAACAACCTTCAGGAAGTAACAACTGTACAACAGGATATAATTCGCCTTTACAAACGCGACATAGCACAATATGATCCTGAGAATAAACTATATATAGAAGAAATATTCAGCCTTATTCCACCCGAACTCAATGCAAAGAACAAACGATTCATACTGAAACGATTGAACGAGAATGCTAAATTTGAACGTTATCAAAATAGTTTTCTTTGGCTGAAGAATGCAGGTGTGGCGTTGCCTGTCTACAATGTTGAAGAGCCCAAAATGCCATTATTGCTTGCACGGTCAAGGAATATGTTTAAACTCTTCCAAAACGATATTGGCCTGCTTGCAACACAATATGCCGAAGGCATTCAGTTACGAATCATTAAGGGTGATAAGAATATAAATTTCGGTTCGATATATGAGAATGCTGTGGCGCAGGAATTGATTGCACATAATATAGAACCTTATTACTACAATAACAAGAAGCGTGGCGAGTTGGATTTTGTCATAGAACTTAATGGCGAGGTGCTCCCCATTGAAGTAAAGTCGGGTAAAGACTATGAATTGCACCGTGCTTTATCCAATATAATGGATTGTGAGGAGTACGATTTGCCCGAAGCAGTCGTATTTAACAATGATAATTTGAAAGTAGATGGAAAGATTGTCTATGCACCGATTTATATGGTCATGTTTTTAGAGAAGAACAACGATGTGCCGATATATTATAAAGTGGATTTATCGATGTTACAATAACTATTTCGTAAGATCTGAATCATCTGCTCGTTCTCATGTTTGGACAGCTTCTCAGCTGTCCAAACATGCGTTTTCAGTGTCCTCGTTATCCCCCCTTCATCGTTCAATAAACTTCCGAAGTTCCTGCATTGCAGGCAAAACTTTACCAGTATGATTGTCGAATAAACCACGATTCAGCCACCCATCTGTCACACTATTCTCTTTACTTCCATTTTCCTCCGGAAACCACCAAAAAAGTCCTGTAACATTAGAATGACGACGTAACTCAGCTACCAGTTCATGGGTAAAGATACGCTGCCCTTCCACACTGATAGGATAGAATTCACCGTATTGCTCTTCTCCTTTTGCCCAACGGTCATTCTCATGTGAATAATAAGCAGCTGTTTCTACAATCATAACCTCCTTTCCCGGAAAATCAACAGCCAGAGAGTCAAGTGTTGCCGCCAAAACACCTACCGCTCTATGCCACATTGGGTAATAACTTAACCCTATGATATCGTAATCCAGACCTTGCAAATGGTTATAATAAGCTTTGGTAGCAATCCAATCGCCCGCTTTTTCGGTGTGAATAATGATTTTTGCCATCGGACAAACTTCCCTGCAAGCCTTTGCACCCGATTCCAGTAATTGTACCAGCACATCCCAATTTTCATTCCCAAGCGGAGTCAACTTGGCCACCGGCCACATCATACCATTGGTAATTTCATTACCAACTTGAATAAGGTCCGGAGTTGCTCCCATCTCATTCATATAGCGAAGAGTTTGCTTAGTATATTCGTATACACTATCAGGCAATGCCTGCACCGGTACATTTTTCCAACGGTCGGGCATAAATTGTTTGCCCGGATCGGCCCATGTATCCGAATAATGGAAGTCAAGCATAAAGTGATAGCCGGCTTCTTTTATTCTTTGCCCTAAACGAGCCACATAATTCAAATCTTGGCAAACGCCCTCGCCCTTATGCTCGGCAGAAGCCTTATCAGGTTCTACAAACAAACGAACACGAATGGCATTCCAACCCTCTTCTTTGAAAAAGTCTAACGGCTTCACCGGGTTTCCTTTTGCATCACAATACGTCACACCGGCTTTCTCATAAGAAGGAAGCAAGGATATGTCACCACCTAAATAAAGTTTTTGTGCATTGGCTGATGTGCAACACATAAATACTGCCAATAAAATAGGAGTTAATATTTTCATGATATCAGTTTTAGAAATTTGCTTGAATACCAAAAGCGGGTGATCGTAACTTACACGACCACCCGCAATTTATTATTTAATACAGATTATTTTATCTCACCTGTACCTGCAGTGAAATTCAAATAAGCTTTCTGGCCCTCCGTTACGGAAACTCTCGTCTGGTCGCCGCCGGTACCACGATACTCAATCTTTCCATCAAGTATGATAAACTCTGCTTGCCACCAGTCAAAACCTTCAATGCTGACGCACATACGAAGCTCGGCATCTGCTGCAAACGCAGGCGAAACGAATACACCATCCGCAGTGGTAGGAATTTCAAACTTATGGCTGTCTGCCACATTCCATTCACCGGCAGTATCACCAATGAGGTAAACATTCGGAGTATAAACATTGATAGCCTTGCTTTCTCCATTCAGCACATGAAACAGATACCATCCAGCATTAGTAACTTGCACATTACCACTTTTATCTACCAAACCGGCTCCGGCTACATCGTTCATCGGAGCTGAGCTACCGAATTCAGAACCGTCCCAAGCTGCTGCTGCAGAGAATTTTATTTCATCACCGGCATTACAATAAATAATGGTCCAATAGTTACCTTCATGACTGTTTACAGGAGTAAGCTGATGCCATGCACCCCAATTATTGAAGCCGGTACCTGTCATATAAAGTTCTGTAGGAGCTTTCGTGATTTCGTAGGTATAGTCCATCATATTAATGGTCATATTATACTTACCTGCTTTCGCAATCTTTCCGGCACCTGCACCTTCGTTTACAAGTTGTCCACTCATAGCATCGTCTCCATCTGTCTTAAGACCGACCACACCCGGATTAGCCCAGAAGTCTCCTGCATCAATATTCTTTTGCGGAATAATTTTCCAATATTGATCGTCTGCAGTTGTAGTGAAAGAAATAGTAAACACCGGATCATCATAAACATTTACATCGCTATGATTGAACTTCACCATTGTCTCTTCATCCCATCCTACCATATCGCCTACGAGATAATACGCTGCCGAAATATCGGGTTTAACAAGCGTCACTTGTACTTCCGCTTGGTTAGAACTCACGCAAAAAGCTTGTTCTCCTTGTTTAATATATGCCATTACAGTTACAGCCAGTTTACGTGCTATCGGATTCTTGCCATAATAGCTTTCTACTGCACTAACCACTTCTTTAGTAGATACATTTCCTGACGCATCAACAGCCAAAACGGCCTTTCCTTGCGCTGCTCCACTTTCATCCAATTTACTCAGAACAGCTTCATAAGCAGTCACTTCCATACCTTCGGGAGCACTTACCGAAGCGGTAAAGAGCTGAATTGTTTCTGTAGTAACATTTTCCATATCGATGGCTGCAGCAGGAGTAATATTCACGCTAATATCTTTAGCCTCCTCAGCATCAAAACCTTGAGGAGCTGCCCAGTCATCGTAGTCACCCTTACAACTGCTAAGAAGTGCAGCCGTAAGAACCATACTATATATTAATGATTTTCTCATATCAATCAATTTTTATTTATCCGTTATTATTTGTTGTAGAAATGATAGTAACCGGTAATATCGTTAAAGATGATTCGGTAATCGCCGGCTTCTACAGGAATATTGGCACCACCGCCAACGCCCCAACCGAACGGGAATTTCTCACCACCCCAATTAGGATTCCAACTGTCGTCAACGAGGAACTTCATTCCGGTGTTTTCACTGATACTCATATCGTACATCCATACGTGCGGACGAGCACCTTCAAAGGTATCTACCGGCTTCATATTTACGGCACCATCTCCCCAATTGGTAAAGTCACCTGCAATCAACATCTGCGGATATTCAGCCGGATCCTTGTCAAGGGCTGTGAATGTCAAGGTATTAGTATAAGTATCGAGGTCTATTCTATAATAACCTGCCGAGGGCACTTTGAAGTCTCCACCTTCACCAGTGTCATCTTTTCTCTTCGGCTGATTAATGTCATTTTCAACGCCTCCCCATTGGTCATCCCAGCTACCGGGAACACGAATAATCTTGAAACCAAGGTCGGGAGTGAAGTAGCCTGTATAGGTGAGCGGTCCTCTACCTGTTGCATCATCAAACTTACCGCCTTCAACCGGAGTCATCGGGTAAATAGAAACACCTATTTCCGAACCCCATGCACCATCACCCACACCGGCACCGATAAGATACCACAATTCAGGATCTGCAGTAACCAATGCTTGGAAGAAAGGCTTCACTTTCAGAGTTATATTGTTTGAGTAGGTATTTTGGCCTGAACTCAACACACCATTAAGGCGTACATATACATCCAAATTATCGGGTATTTGCTCTTCGCTTGTATAGCCGCCCATCTTCATAATGCCCTTATTAAAGTCTTTGGCGTTGACGTTAAATTTAGCTTTTGTACTATAACTTTCCAACTGTACAAATTTCGGATTGCCTACCACGTCGCCATTCTCATCAACCGTATTTTCCCATTCATTGGTCAGCGACAGTTGAGGGTAATAACTTACAGCTGCTGTATAGCCGAAATCCGGTTGTTTACAAGTAAGTTCAATGCCCTCGCAATTACCCAAATCATACACATTACCACCCAGAGCAGGTGCATTCAGCACAAAACTCTCGGGTACTGTCAAGGTAGGATTGGAGTCTCTGTCGTCCTCGCATGATGTAAAACCCATAAGGGCAACACCTGCTAACAAAGATGCAATAATATATTTTTTCATATTCCTTGTTTCATTTAGAAATTAATAACCAGTATTCTGTTTCAAATTTTTGTTGTTCGAGATTTCATTCACCGGCAAGGGGAAAATGCTCATATAAGAGGGGAACTGATTGCCCTCGTAAACGCCACCCATCCATTCCCACTTGTAGTTGGACTGGCCGGCAAACTTGCCAAAACGAATGAGGTCGACGCGACGACGTCCTTCGAGCCAAAACTCACGGCTCCACTCATCACAAATGTCATCCAGTGTATAGGTACTCTTTGCAGGAGCATGTGCACGTGAGCGCAACTCATCAAGTTTTGCTTTAGCATCGCTATTGCCGGAGGCACCATTTTTACGAACTGCAGCTTCGGCATAAGTCAAATAAGCTTCGGCAATACGCATAACAGGAAGATCCGTATTAACAAATTCAATAACAGCATTATTACTTCCATCAGAATTAACGTTGCGGAACTTCACGCAGCTATATCCCAAATTCTCATCAGTACCTTCATCAGTAACAGAAATATCCATTCCTTTATTGAAGAACAATGCACGATCATCATTGGCAGCAGTAATCATATCCTGCAATGTCGGAGCCTCAGCAGGCGTATTGGTAAAGAACTTGTCAATAAGTTGCTTACGCAGACGGATACATTTACCCCAGTTATTGTCCGCACCAGAAGGAGCGTAATTGTCTGTAGGTACTTTATTTGAGTAAGAAGCCTGAATAAGGAAGTTGGCTCCCTCATAGCTCTTGGTGATTTCACCATCAGCAAGACCTACCAACAAGTTTTCATACTGTGCTCCATTACGGTCATTGTCGGCCAAGAACAACATCTGATAGCCCGTATATTTTTCACCGGTTACCGGGTTGGTAGCTCCCTTTGTGTTAAGGTGATAATAACCGTTATTGATAACCCTCTCTGCATAAGTCATGGCATCATCCCAGCGGGCTGTACCCGTATAAACCTCTGCATTCAAATAAATGCGTGCCAAAAGATTCCAAGCAGCTACACGGTCGGCGCGACCATAAGTGTTTCTTCCCGGTTCTGCCATTAAGTCAGCACATTCTTTCAATTCTTTCTCAACATATTCAAAGAACTGGCTTCTTGAATAGCCTACAGCCATTTCGGCTGATACCTCTTCGGTAAAGGCCGCATTTCCATACAAGTCCATAACAAGCGCGTAGTTATAAGCACGGATAAAACGTACTTCCGCATCACGCATTTCTTGGTCTGCCGCATTACCCTCTTGACTTAAATAGAAGTTACAAAGTGTAATCGTAAAATAGAGACGGTAATAAAGAGCAGCCGAGAATACGCAACTTTCGCCCCATGAATTGTGAAGCAATTCCGGTACACCGGCATCGGTTGCCCACACCCAGTGTGATTCGTCAGCAGTAAACTCGTTGAGGTACCATTGAGAACGGAACATACCCGAACGTCCTTCATCAACGTCGTCAATATCACCATTACCATTAGGTCCTGATTGTCCTGTAAGGCAAAAGCTTGCATAAATCTTATTGAAGACGGCATCATTATCAAATTCCATCGTCTGCTGCGGATTGATCGGATTTACATCCAAATCGCCCACGCAAGAGCTGAAGTTCAGCGTCAGCGCAAGTGCTGCAGCAGGTATCATTGATTTCAGTATTCTTGTTTTCATGTTATTCTTCTATAATATATGGGTTAGAAATTAAGGCTTAGACCAAATACGCCAGTGAACGGACGGGGATAGATGTTACCATCATAACCACCATTGATTTCCGGATCAATGCCTTTGTATTTAGAGATAGTAAAGACGTTTTGAGCTGTAAGATAAGCACGGCCGCTGATTTTCACTCCAAACAGCTTATCGAAGCTATAACCCAAAGTGATGTTATCGCACTTCAAGAATGAAGCATTCTGAATGAAGTAGTCTGACAAAGCATCTTCAGTAGAAATATAGTTCCAATCTTTAGCCATGGACATGTTAGTTACATTATGCCACGTATTACCATTAAACAAACGCTCTACAGAAATATTCGAACGTCCTGCTTCTACACCGTTATAAGCATAGTTACCAAGGCTTGCACGAAGTGAGAAACTGAAGTCCCAATTCTTATAAATCAGTTTGGATGTCATACCCATCATCACATCAGGATCTGCCTTTTTGTAGAAGTAACGGTCTGCCGAGTTGATAATACCATCCCCGTTACGATCAACGAACTGTCCTTCAATAGGTTGACCATTCTTATCATAAACCTGCTGATAAGTATAGAAAGACGATACCGAGTGGCCTACAGCCCAAGCTTTAATACCATCCGAACCTGAGTCACCTACAGCAAGACCGCCATGCAAGATTCTGTAATCAGCATCATCGCTCGCCAGCAGCTTATCTATTTTATTATCATTATAGGTAATATTGTAACCTAATTCCCAACGCCAGTCTCTGGTCTGGATAGGACGATAAGTAAGTGACAATTCAACACCTTGATTGTGCAGTTCACCAATATTGCTTGTAACCTTGTTTTTAAAATTAGAACCGGCAGCAACGGCTACCGTATTAATAAGGTCGGTTGTCTTTCGGTAGTAATAATCTACGCTGGCAGTAAAGCGATCGTTGAAGAGGGCCAAATCGATACCGGCATTATAGGTCGTAGTCTTTTCCCATGTCAGTGAGGCATTATAAGCATCAGGACGATAAGTCATTCCGTTGCCCACAACCGGATAGTATGCTCCCAAACCGTTAGTTGTATAAGAAGCGAAATAGGTGTAGTCGCCAATACCCTCTTGCTGACCAGTTTTACCCCAACCAAGACGAAGTTTCAAATCGGAAATTGCTTTAGAGTCACGAAGGAAAGCTTCTTCTTTAATTTTCCATGCACCTGCAACAGAAGGGAACAGACCCCAACGTTGATCCTTATGGAAACGTGAAGAACCGTCATCACGCAATGTAACTGTCAGCAAATAGCGATCCATTAATGAATAGTTCAAGCGACCGAAGAAAGAAACCAAATAGTTTTCAGTCTTATAAAGCGTATTTTCCGAAGGATCTTTGATTTCACCCGGATGCTCCTTGTTACTATCAGGATAGGTTCCGTAATAGTAATAATCAGTTTTCTTATGGAAATGTTGCCACTCGTAACCACCCATTACGTCAAAATGATGATCCTTACCAAAATCCTTGATGTATTGAGCATACATATTCAACGAGAGGTTGTAGGTATCCTGAGTATTCCATCCCTGGCTGCCATAATAATAGTTATCGTAATTATAGCGGCTGTAATATTTATCACTCTTACCACTTTTTATGTCCATACCACCATTAACATGCAGATGGAGGTCTTCAAGACCATGAATTTTATAGTCCAATTCCAGATTTCCTGTCAACTCTTTACCCTTGCCTTTATCCGAAGTCGTATTCAACAAAGACATAGGATTACGCGTAGACAAAGAGTTAATAGAGTATTTCCATTCGTCATCACCACGATCTACAGGAGAACTGTATTGGAAATAACCGCCAAAATTCTTATTAAAGAACTCGCTGTCAATAGTAACAGGTTTTGTTGGATCAGCTTCACTGGCAGCTCCAATAGCCCCTGTATTAGCGTATGTTGTCTTGGAGTACATGCCCTTGGCATTAAAATTTACAGCCAAGTGTTCATTTAAGAAAGTTGGATTCAAACTTACACTGGCAGTATAACGTTCAAAGTCCGAAGTCTTAAGAATACCCTGTTGCTTGGTGTAACCCAAAGAAACACGATAAGGCAGATTCTTGTAGGCACCAGCTAATGTAATGTTGTGGTCGGTAGAGATTGCCGTACGATAAATCTCATCTTGCCAGTCTGTATTGGCAAAAAGATGTTGCGCTCCATCGGCAGGTGTACCATCAGTGTTGTATGCACTCCAATAACCCATATTCTTATAATAGTCACTGGCTTCCCATTCAGCACCGTCCAACCCGCTCTTTTTCTTTATGAAATCCATAAATTCATTAGAACTTAACACATCCAGCTTGTTGGTCACGACACTTACCGAAACACTTCCATTATAAGAAACGGTAGGCTTCATGTTTTTACGGCCTTTTTTAGTAGTGATAATAATTACACCATTGGATGCACGGCTACCATAAATAGCCGTAGCAGAAGCATCTTTCAGTACAGTAAAGCTTTCGATGTCGTTGGGATTTACGAGATTTAAAGGATTGGACATACCTTGCATACCGTAGTTATCCATAGCCAAACCGTCAATTACAATCAACGGATCATTGCTGGCGTTCAATGATGAACCGCCACGAATACGAATAGAAGCGCCGCCACCCGGTTCACCACCGCTGTTCTGAACATTAACACCGGCTATTTTACCAGTAATCATATCCTGAGCACTTACTTGTAAACCCTTATTCATTTCGTCAGGTTTAATCGCTGTTACTGAACCAGTCAAGTCGTTTTTCTTAGCACGACCATAACCGATTACAACAACTTCACTCAGTAATTCGGCATCATCTTTAAGCGTAATCACAACTGAAGCAGCAGCGGGCACTTCAGTTGTCTGATAGCCGATAAATGATACTTGGAGAATTGCCCCCTGTGGAACAGACAAGGTAAAATTACCATTCACATCGGTAATGGTACCGTTCGATGGATTACCTTTTTCAATGACATTTGCACCTATCACTTCACCCAAGGCATCTTTTACATGCCCTTTCACGGTGATGTTCTGTGCATAAGCGCCAACAGACAAGAATAACCCTAATACAAGGGTAAGAATCGTTTGATAGATTCTAAGATTAACTTGCTTCATGCATTTAAAAATTAAAGTTAACAATATTAATTACCTATATATATTCGAAATATCTCTCGATACTTGTTTTTTCTTTTAAGGTATCTATAACATGACGCAACAAAAATATGCTTTATTAAAATATTAAAATACAAGAAGTATCAGAAATATGCAATAGCAACAGTGCAAACGATTGCATTGAGTTGCATGGTTGCACAAAGAAAAAAACTGGCAAAAAAAGTTTTGCACATTTTTACTACCATACTCTCATTACTGCTCTGTATTCTTTTATTCATCGGTGTTTGAGCTATGGGTAGAAGCCCTTATAACTTATTGAGGTTGTATCGAAACTAAATTCAGCTTTCATTCTGTCAGAGTTTCGGCACAACCTCTTTCGCATTATATATATGTATATCATTGCTGTATAATAGATTACAGTTTCCTATAGGTAGGAAACTCTCGTTTCTTGCTATGGGAACTACAATTTCTTAACGCTGGAAACGACAGTTTCTCCTAATGGGAACGCTCGTTTCTCCTAATGGGAACGACAGTTTCCTCTTATGGGAACGAGCGTTTCTGCTCATGGAAACGGAATTCATCCATTAGGGCACTGTCCACTCATCCGCGTATCACACCGATTAGTTATCACTTATCTACTCATTCTGCAGATAAAACAGCCAAAAACCGTTATTTTCCGTGTTAATAGAAGTTATTTAGCTCTATTTAGAAAAGATGACAAAAAGAGATGGAAAGAGCTATATATAAAGGAATTACAATAAGAGTCAGACAACTATTTGCTCAAAAAAGCGTGACGGTAACCATTTACCGTCACGCTACCAACACGCTTACCAACACTGGTTAAACGTTTATCTGTCAATAGCTTATAAGCATTAGTGACGGAGTGCTGGTAGTGACATTAAAAAACCTGGTTTATTTTTGAATCAGCATGTAGCACATTCACCATACCTCCCAAACCTTGAAAGTCTTGTTACCAGCGATATAGACTACATATTTCCGTATCTTATAAGCAGGGAACTGACGGTTGATATCAGTAGCATAACTACAAACCTGTGCCGCATCACTATCTGCAGGAGCTGTCAGTGCTTCCAAGTGGGAGGCTTCACCCATTTTAAAGTATTTGAACTCCACTACCCGGCAATCGTTGTGGAAATCGGTACCGGGAATGCCCGTCAGCACCAGGTCGGCACGCCCCGAAGGGAGGTTCTGCTCCAGGGCGAAGGTGTAGTAATCGCTCAGGTAGCGGCTGCAAAGTTCGAAGAATGAACAACGGATGAAGTTCTCGTTCACCTTGTCGAATACCTGAGCAGGGAATTGACCGAGATACTCCTCGAAGTAATTGCGGACAAGAGGTTCGAGTTGGCGGTCCTTCGTTACAAAATGCTCATAAGCCGGAACGTAACGGCGCGCATCACTGCTCACTTTATTCATGTCATTGAAATAATCCATGAAGATGCTGCGCATGGTGAGATTGGGCAAAGCCATCTTAAAACCATTCTTCAGTGTCGTCATCCCCAGATAATAAAGGCTTATCGGATAGAACTGCTTGTCGAAGAACTTCTGCTTATTAAACTTACTGCGCAGGTCGGGCTGGGAATAGGCCAACTCACCATCTATCAGCAGAGCGTCCAGCATTTCACGGGCATTATCCAGCGTGATGGTAAGTCGGCGTATCCAGCCAATGTCTGTACGCAAGTTCTCGTCTATCATTTCCGGCGGAATCTCGCCGTTGTTCACGGCAAACTTCTTGAAGAAGTAGGTCAGTATGGTGGAGTTGAAAAGCGGACGGGCATTCGGCAAGAAGCGATAGCCGTCGTAATTATTCAGGATAAGTTGCCAAAGTTCGTCAAAACGGTCTTCACCATTGCCATATTTATCTACCACATAACGCAAGTAAGTGGATGCCTCGTCGTGGTTGAAGCCCAGCATTTCGGTGAACGTAGGTTCGAGGGTCAGGATTTCGGCAATGTTGTAGCCACTGGTCAAGTCGTCCATCGTGACGGGCAGCACGCCCGTGCAGAAGCAGGAACGTGTGCTGCCTTCATCAATGCCTTTCTTGATGGTTTTGAAGAAAGTACGCAGAAAGCTGTCACCGGTGGTGATGTTCTCATACAGAGGATCTTTAAAGGCGGTAAGCAACTGGTTGGTGAAGTTGTCATACTCATCGATTAGAATATAAAGCTTAGGAAGCCGGTTTGCCTTTATCCAGTTCATGATATCCTCCAGCATGGAAGAGGCATTACGTAAATCACGGAAAGCAAAACCTTTGAAATAACGGGCATAACGATGTTCGCTCCTTACCAGCAGCTCTATCGGGCCACAATTCAAATTATTGAAGTTACGTTCCAACTCCTCTATATTGTTGCTCATTACCATGGCAGAGAAGTTGAAACGCAACACCATATACTGATTGCGCTCTTTGGTGGGATGACTGCCTATATACAGACCGCCATAGAGGAATTCAAAACGTTCAGCCTCATTCAGATCGTAATAATAAGACAAAGTGGAAATCAACAGACTCTTGCCGAAACGGCGCGGGCGAAGAAAGACGGGAGCCTTATAACGTTCCAGTTCAGCGATAAACCGTGTCTTATCCACATAATAAAAGCCACGCTCGCGCATCTCCACGAAGTCGGCTATAGCATAAGGAATCGTCATATCGTTCATAATTTCCTACTTTTCTGTTAGTAATACACAAAAGTAGGAAATTATTCCCAATACGCCATTAGGGAATAAGGATTATTAGCTAATCTCTTTTATCCACCGAAGTACGCAACACCAGTTTTCCGGATTTTACACCTTTAGCCTTCGCCTCAAACACAATCTCACCAGCCTGTTCTCCACTTTGTACAATAGCCGTAAGCTGGCCGCTGAAAGCAGGCATCTTGGGCAAATGGAATAAATCGAGGCTGGTGGCATCGCCGTTGGCGGCGGCACGGTATCGTCCGGCACCTTTTACAGAGAAAGTCACCATGCGATTGTCTGCCGGACAAAGGTTACCGTCTTTATCGACCACGCGAACAGTGATGTATGCCAAGTCCTTGCCATCGGCAGATAGCTGCGTACGGTCGGCAATGACTTCCAGATGATGGGGCTTACCGGCGGTACGGATCACTTTCTCTTCGGCAGGCTTACCGGAAGCATCGTAAGCAACGACTTTTACCTCGCCCGGTTCATAAGGAACATCCATCCACATCAGACGATACCGGCGCTGCAAGGCAAGAGAGTCTTTCCCTTCCAAAGCGCGGCTTTCATCGGCAGTAAGCTTGCGTTGTTTACCATAACTCTTCCCGTTGACAAACAGTTCGGCACTGGGATAGCTGGTATAAACAAAGACGGGCGTATCCTCCCCTTCCCTGCCCGGCCACGTCCAATGCGGCAGAACGTGCAACGTATTCGCCTGCTTGTTCCACACGCTGCGATACAAATAGTAACGGTCTTTGGGCAGACTTGCCAAGTCGATAATGCCGAACACGGAACTATGACTGGGCCAGGCATCCGTATCGTAAGGAGACGGTTCGCCCAGATAATCGAAGCCCGTCCAGACGAACTGACCGATAGTCCAATTATAGTCATCCGCCAAAGCGAAATCCACATCAGGAATATTAGACCAGGAGCAGCACTCCACATCGTAGCCGGAGCATTGATGGTCATCATACTTCATACTGGCACGTTTCTCTACCGGGAATTTATAAACACCGCGCGAACTGACTGTAGAAGCCGTTTCCGAACCAAGCACTATATTCTGAGGCAGATTCTCGTATGACTCCACATAGCGATGAGCACGATAGTTAAGTCCCGGCACATCAATCATCGCCGCAAAGCCATTGGCAAGCACACAAGAAACTTGATCCATGCCGCAAGTTACGGGGCGCGTCGGATCTTCGCGATGGCAGATGTCCTGCAGGAAAGAAGCGACTTTATACCCTTCGGGGCTGCATTGGGTGGGAACTTCATTGCCGATACTCCACATCACCACACTGGGATGATTGCGATAATGACGCAACATATTCACCATATCCTTTTCGGCCCATTCGCCGAAATAGCGGTGATAGCCATTCTCACATTTGGCAATATCCCATTCATCGAACGGTTCCACCATCATCATGAAGCCCATTTCATCGCAGAGTTCCACCAACTCGGGTGCAGGCATATTATGGGAAGTACGAACAGCATCGCACCCCATATCTTTCAACAAAGTAAGCTGACGGCGGAGAGCAGCCACATTGACGGCAGCGCCCAACGGGCCCAAATCATGATGGTTGCATACTCCCTGAAACTTGCGATGTTTGCCATTCAGGAAGAAACCTTTATCCGCCACAATCTCGATACTGCGAATACCGAAACGGGTGGTGTATTCATCGGTCTGCTTGCCATCGACGTAGATTTTAGATATTGCCTTATATAAATAAGGTGTCTCGGGCGACCATAATGAAGGAGCATTCACCAGGAAGTTCTGCTCGAACGGTTGTCCGTGATTTATCTTACGGGTATTATCTTTCGTGGCGACCACCTTTCCGTCGGGCGAAACAATATCCGTCAGCATACGGATTTCTTTGTCACCGGCTCCCTCAACCGTCGTAAGCAGACGTACAGAGGCATATTCGCCGGAAACATGGGGAGTGGTAAGTTGTGTGCCCCAAACCGGTACATGAACACGCTCCGTCACCACCAGACGGACATTACGGTACAGACCAGCCCCCGGATACCAGCGGGAAGACTGGGGCTTGTTCTCCAACCGGACAGCCAACACATTGTCTTTGCCGTCACCGTTCAGCAAGTCCGTAACATCACAATGAAAAGAATTGTAGCCGAAAGGCCAGAAACAAGCTTCTTTTCCGTTGACATAGACACGGGCCTCACTCATGGCACCGTCAAAGACCAAAGTCACCTGCTTGCCGGCAGGAGCATCGAATCCTCTGCGATACCAGCCGACGCCCACATACGGCAACCCCCCGGTACGCCCGGTCTTCACAGAAGCCGCCTTTTCGAAGTTTTGCGTAACTGCCACCTCCTGCAAATCGTTATTACGGTCGAAAGGGCCAAAGATAGCCCAATCATGAGGAATAGTTACTGTTTCCCACTTGCCGTCGTCGAAATCTGTCTGTAGCGCTTCCGCTACGTCTCCCTTGGTAAACTTCCAGTTCTTTTCCAGCAAAGTTTCTGTACGCTGCGCCATAGTCCCCAGCGAAAAGAGGGCGCAGCAAGATAAAATGAATAATGTCTTCTTCATTTTTCAGTCTAATGATTTTGAATCAGTATTATTATTTAAAAGCATCCATTATCACAGTAGGACGGCCATCCTCGGTAAATGCTCCTAACCGGTACTGTCCCGGTCTACATTCCGGTTCCCAGTAGAACACGCCTTTGCAGCGTCCATTGGTATTCTCACGACACTCTTTCAGGATGCGGGCCAGCTGCCTCTTCCCTTCAGCCAAGACAGATGTACTTGCCAGCTTTCCGTAATCGTCGGCACATTCCATACCGGTCTCTACCACCATCACATCACAGTTGTATTTGGCACTCAGCGCATTTATATTTTCGATGCAGTCCGTAATAATGGCATCGGCTGTATAGTTCTCTTTAGCATCACGTGACCAGTAAGGATAAAGTGACATGCCTATCATATCCCACTTACCGCCGTTCTTCTTCAATTCGTCAAAGAACCAATTGAACAAATCACGGTCCCATCCATTGTCCAAGTGAACAATAACAATGGCATCGGCAAAAACCGACTTTACAGCATTATAGCCAGTAGCGACAAAAGCACCAAGATTAGCCCAGTTCATGGGATATATCACTTTATTAGAAGCATTTGCCGGAGCATCTTTCAATTCACGTTCTGTTACATCATAGGATGCACCGCTCAAAGCTACGTCTTTATCCCACAACATGCCCGGACGGATTTCATTGCCCACCTGTACCCATTTAGGCGTGACTCCAGCCGTTTTCAATGCCTGAAGCACACTTACTGTATGCTCACCAAGCGCTTTCTTCAAGTCTGCCAAATTTTTGCCTACCCAGGATGCAGGCTTGTTTTGTTGGGCGGGGTCGGCCCACCAGTCACTGTAATGGAAATCGACCATCACATCCATCCCTAAATCTTTGGCACGCTTGGCCTTTGCTACCAGATCGGCTGTATTGCACCAATTATCGTGTTCTTTAGGATCAACCCATACCCTGAGACGGACAGCATCCAGCCCAAGCTCCTTCATCAGCCGAAAACAATCAGTCTCCACGCCGGAAGCATTGTAGAACTTCATTCCCTTATGCTCCATTTCGGTCACCCAACTGATGTCGGCACCTTTGGCAAAAGTAGTAGTAGGGGTATCCTCGTCATCAGGAAGTCCGCCGGTATTGGGGGCTGTCCCATTATGATTGCTGCATGCTAATATCGTAAAAGCAATGCAGAAAGAAAAAGTAAAAAACTTCATGTATCTCATAGCAACAAATTTTAGTGTTTCGCAAATATAAGAAATTAGAAGATATCGACCTAATTACATTTTATATTGTCAAAGAACAACGATACGCAATCGTTTGCACAATCTTATAACCCAATAATCCTCAATAGATAAGAGACATTTGTAGCATTCCGCTATTTTTGCAGTAAAATCAGTAAGCATATTTGTACTGCTTACGGTTTTATATTACCTTTGGCTGAAACTTTAGAAATACCATGAATAAACCGCAGATAACCATCAAGGATATTGCCCGGGCGTTGAATGTCTCCCCCTCCACGGTGTCGAGGGCGCTGAAAGACAACCCGGACATCAGCCAAGAGACCCGTGACATGATCCATGCCTACGCACGCGAGCATAATTACAAGCCCAACTCACTTGCCGTGAATCTCCGAGCTAGCCGCAGCAATACCATCGGAGTGATTATTCCTCAGTTGGTGCACCACTTCTTTTCGTGCGTACTGAGCGGCATTGAGAAAGCAGCAGCCGAAGCCGGCTACAACATCATCGTGGCACAGAGCAACGAATCGTACGAGCAGGAAGTAAAAATAGTACATTCCTTCCTTGCCGCCCGCGTCTGCGGAGTGATTACTTCCCTTGCCAAAGACACTTCCCAATACGACCATTACCAGGAATTGCTGGACAACGATATTCCCATCGTCTTCTACGACCGCATCTGCACGGGACTGAAAACCGAGCGCGTAGTGGTGGACGATTATGCCGGTTCCTTCGCCGCCGTGGAGTACATGATACAGACCGGATGCAAGCGCATCCTCTTCTACGGTGCCGCCCCCCATCTGGAAATCACCAAGAACCGCCGCAACGGCTATCTGGATGCCATGAAGAAGTACAAGATTCCGGTAGACGACAGCATGATACTGTTGTGCGACACCCGCGAACGTGCCATCGCCATCACTCCCGACCTGCTGGAAAGCGAGAACCGCCCCGATGGTTTCTTTGCCATCAACGACGAAACGGCATCGGGCATCCTCTATGCCTGCAAGCTGGTAGGCGCGAAAGTTCCGGACGAAGTATCTATCTGCGGATTTACCGATGGAGCCATTGCACAAAGTACCGACCCGAAACTGACGACTGTGGAACAACATGGCGAAGAAGTGGGGAAAAGCGCTTTCTGCATTCTGATAAGCAAGCTGGAAGGTGAGGAAAAGAGCTCTAATATGATTGTCAGAACCAATCTCGTAGTGAGAGGAACAACGAAATAATAAATAAAAAATATCATGAAAGTAAAACCCGATTTAAGTTTCTGGAAGCTGTGGAACATCAGCTTTGGTTTTTTCGGCGTACAGATAGCGTACGCCTTGCAAAGTGCAAACATCAGCCGTATTTTCTCTACGCTGGGTGCAGACCCGCATAACCTGAGTTACTTCTGGATATTGCCGCCATTGGCCGGTATCGTGGTACAACCTATCGTAGGTGCCGCCAGCGACAAGACGTGGACACGCTTCGGACGGCGCATCCCTTATTTGTTTATCGGTTCGCTGGTTGCCGTACTGGTGATGTGCCTGCTTCCTAATGCGGGTAGCCTGGGCATGGCGGTGAGCACAGCCATGATCTTTGGATTGGTATCGTTGATGTTCCTCGACACCTCCATCAACATGGCCATGCAGCCTTTCAAGATGATGGTGGGCGACATGGTGAACGAAAAGCAAAAAGGACTCGCCTACTCCATTCAGAGTTTTCTGTGCAACGCCGGCAGCCTGGTGGGTTATCTTTTCCCGTTCATCTTTGCATGGGTGGGCATCAGCAACACAGCGCCGCAGGGCGTGGTGCCCGACTCGGTGATTTACTCCTTCTATATCGGAGCTGCCATCCTGATTCTTTGCGTCATCTACACCACAGTGAAGGTGAAGGAGATGCCGCCTGCCGAATATGCCGAATATCATGGCATCAGCGAAGAGGAGGAACATGAAAAGATTAATATGTTGAAGCTGCTTGTCAAAGCACCGAAGGCGTTCTGGACGGTAGGCTTGGTACAGTTCTTCTGCTGGTTTGCCTTTATGTTTATGTGGACGTACACCAACGGCAGTATTGCTGCCAATGTATTCGATGCACCTACCGTAGAGCATCTGGTGAATGGAGTCAGCAAGATTGTGCTCGACACCAAGAGCCTGCAATACCAGGAAGCTGCCAACTGGGTAGGTGTGCTTTTTGCCGTTCAAGCCATCGGTTCCGTGCTTTGGGCCATCTGCATACCGATGTTCAAAGACCGCCGCTTCGTTTACTCCCTCAGTCTGGTGCTGGGTGGTATAGGTTTCATTTCAACTTATTTCGTACACAACCAGTACATGCTGTTTGTCTCTTTCGTACTGATAGGTTGCGCATGGGCGGCCATGCTAGCATTGCCTTTCACCATCCTGACGAATGCGCTGAGCGGCGGACACATGGGCACCTACCTGGGACTGTTCAACGGCACTATCTGCATCCCGCAGATTGTAGCGGCAGCTTTGGGCGGAACGATTCTTGCCTTGTACACCCCGAAGGGAGCACTTCCCCCCGAAATCAATATGCTGGTGACGGCAGGCGTGATGCTGATCGTAGGTGCCGTCTGTGTATATTTAATTAAAGAGACGAAAGGAGACGAAAAGAAGTAGTTCATTTATCCGCAGATTTGTTTATCTTTACCGCGATAACCAGAGAAGCACACATCATGAAAAGATACCTTAAAACGGATGAATGGAACATCATCGAAGACAGTTTTCATGCCGACCACCAGCGGATGTCGGAAAGTATATTCAGCCTCGGAAACGGACGCTTCGGGCAACGGGGAAACTTTGAGGAGCCTTACAGTAGCGACTCATACCGCGGCTCGTTCGTTGCCGGCATCACCTTCCTGGACAAGACCCGCGTAGGCTGGTGGAAGAACGGCTTCCCCGCCTACTACACCCGCATCCCCAATGCCGCCGACTGGAGCCTCATCAGCCTCCGCCTCATAGACGAGGAACTGGACCTGGCGCAGTGGGACGTAGACAGCTTCTGTCGCCGACTGGACATGAAAGCAGGCATCTCCTACCGAGACGTAGAAGTGACCTCGCCCCGTGGAAACAAGTTACGCCTCCACGTAGAACACGTCACAGACATGGCACGTCCCGACCTCTGCCTGATAAAATACAGTGTCACCTCCCTCAACTATACCGGCAAGATATCCCTGGTACCTATTCTCGACGGGAATATAATGAACGACACCGAGCATCCGGGCGAGAAGATATGGAACATCCTGCGCTCTGGCGCCACTGCCGATTGTGCCTACTTATGGACTCAGACCCGCCGGGAAGATGCACAAGTATGCTATGCCATGACCTACCAATTTTTCAAGAACAACCGGGAGACCATCCCCAACCCCATACGCATCGAAAAGGAGAAGCAAACGGGCTTCAGCGTAGGTACCGACGCAAAACCGGGCGACACCGTAACCCTTGTGAAATACGTAGCCATCGTCTCTTCACTCTATCACGAACGGCACGAACTAATAGAGCAATCCATCGCCCAGGCCCGCCAGGCCAAAACCATAGGCTGGGACGCCCTGCTGGAGGAGCACCGCCAATCCTGGCAAATGATTTGGGACGAGACCGACGTCGTCATCGAGGGAGACCCGGAAGCGCAACAAGGCATCCGATACAACATTTTCCAGCTCTATCAGACGTATCGGGGGGATGACCCGCGGCTGAACATCGGTCCGAAAGGTTTCACCGGAGAGAAGTATGGCGGCAATACTTATTGGAACACCGAGTTGTGTTGCGTGCCGTTCTTCCTGCTGTCCACTCCCAGAGAAGTGGTGAAGAACCTGCTGATATACCGCTACAACCAGTTGCCCAAGGCGATAGAGAATGCACGGAAACTGGGCTTCACGGGCGGTGCAGCGCTGTTTCCGCAGGTGACCAACAACGGCGAAGAGTGCCACAGCGAATGGGAAATAACCTTTGAGGAGGTGCACCGCAACAACATCATCGTCTTCGCCATCATACAGCACGCGGTCTACACCGGGTCGCTGACCTATATAGCACGCTACGGGTTGGAGGTGATGATAGCCGTCTGCCGCTTCTGGGCCCAGCGGGTATCTTTCTCGGAAGCAAAGCAGAAGTACGTCATCCTCGGCGTGACCGGCCCGGACGAGTACGAGAACAACGTAAACAACAACTGGTACACCAATTACTCGTGCCAGCGTTGCCTGGCAATGACGCTGCACTACATCGAACTCATTGCCGACCGCTATCCCGACGAATATGCCCGCGTACGCCGCCTCACCGTCTTCGACCAGCAGCACGAAAGCGAGCAGTGGCGCAATATCATCGAAAACCTCTACCTGCCGGAAGATCCGGCACGCGGCATCTTCGTGCAGGACGACGGCTACCTGGACAAGCACCTGCAAACCGTCGAAGCCATTCCGCCCGAAGAGCGGCCCATCAACCAGCACTGGTCGTGGGACCGTATTCTGCGCTCGTGCTACATCAAACAGAGTGACGTCCTGCTGGGCATGTACCTTTACAACTTCCACTTCGACATAGACACCATCCGCCGCAACTTCGAGTTCTACGAGCCAATGACGGTGCACGAGTCGTCACTCTCGCCACACATCCACTCCATCCTGGCCGCCCGCATCGGACGTGTGGAGAAAGCCTACCAACTGTTCCTTCATGCCACCCGCCTCGACCTGGACGACTACAACAACGAGGCCGACCAGGGGCTGCACATCACCTCCATGCCGGGTTCGTGGCTCGCCATTGTGCGCGGCTTTGCCGGTATGCAGGTGCTGGGCTGCCGGCTGTGCTTCGCACCCGTTATTCCACAGAAGTGGAGCTGTTACTCGTTCCAGTTGAATTATCAGGGAAGGACGATACGGATGCAGGTGGGCAAGGAGATAGAAATCTCGCTCACAGCCGGGCAGGAAGTGGAGGTGCAAGTTTACGGAGAAAGATATGTGCTGAAACAAGGGGAGAACGTAAAAATCCCTCAGTCCACTGAAGGTAGAAAAGAATAGAGAAGCAGGATTTATAAAATAAGGAGGAAGATATGAATACATTAAGTTACAAAGGCTATATCGGTTCGGTAAACTTCAGCGAAAAAGACAATGTCTTTTTCGGCAAGATAGAAGGCATAAACGGGCTTGTGAATTTTGAAGGAGAAAGCGTTAAGGAACTTACTGCAGCATTTCATCAGGCAGTAGATGACTATCTGATTTTTTGCGAAACGAGCAGGTCTTTCTATCAATGCATTTATTAAGCAGGCTTTAGAGAAACAAATTGCTATGATGCTTTAAATAAAGGATAAGAAGAATCATTTTATGCAGTAACCGGGAAAACAATTCGTTGTTTTTCCGGTTTTATGTTTCTACGTATACCTAAACGAATAACTATATACTTGTATCAGAATGAAAAAGATGTTTCTATTCGCCCTTGGCACGGCGTTGATTGTCGCGTCGTGCGGGCAAAGGAAGGAGGCGGACACGGCTCCCGTCCGTCCGGTGAAGACGGCACAGGTGAACGGACAGTCGGTCATCCGGAAAGACTTCTCCGGGATGGTGGAAGCCGTGGAGTACGTCCGGCTGGCGTTCCGCGTCGGCGGACAAGTAGTCAATCTTCCGGTAGTGGAGGGACAGCGCGTGAAGCGGGGACAGCTGATTGCCGCCATCGACCCACGCGACATCTCCCTGCAATATGCTGCCGACAAGGCTGCGTATGAAACCGCCACCGCACAGGTGGAACGCAACAAGCGATTGCTCCAGCGCCAGGCCATCTCCGTACAAGAGTACGAAATCAGTATGGCCAATTATCAAAAAGCCAAATCGGCTTACGAACTCTCTACAAACAACATGCGCGATACGCGGTTGACGGCTCCGTTCGACGGTTCCATTGAGAAGCGGTTGGTGGAGAACTACCAGCGGGTGACCTCCGGAGAGGGTATCGTGCAGTTGGTGAACACGCAGAAACTGCGGATTAAGTTCACCGTGCCCGATGATTATCTCTATCTGTTGCGTGCCAAAGATGCGAAGTTCAAAGTGGTGTTCGACTCTTATCCGGACAACGTATTCAGTGCCCGGTTGGAGGAGTATCTTGACATCTCGACTGCCGGAACGGGAATTCCGGTGACCGTTGCCGTGGATGACCCGGCCTTCGACCGCACGCGGTACGATGTGAAACCGGGATTTACCTGCAAGATAAAGCTTGCCTCGGACATCGCTCCTTTCCTGGAAGAGAAATTGATGAATGTTCCGCTGAGTGCCGTATGGGGTGACAGTGAGAACCGGAAGACGTATGTGTGGGTGGTGAAGGACGGCCAGGTCGTTCGTCGTGAAGTAACGGTATATTCCCCAACAGGAGAAGCAAACGTGCTTGTCTCCCGAGGATTGGAACCGGGAGAAACGGTAGTCATAGCAGGGGTGTATCAGTTGACGGAAGGGGAAAGAGTAAAGGTGCTGAACTAAACCAGCGTAGCGCTGGAGCAAGGTTTCCCATTCGGATTGCCTGCCCTGTAAAGCCTGAAGGGCTTTCATCTATTAGCCCAGGGCAACGCCCTGGGGTTAAGAACGCCCCCACATCTTATGCCCTGAAAGGGCAAAAGCCTGTGTATTATATCTTATGCCCTTTCAGGGCGCAGAGATAGAGGCACATTATTACCCAGGGCGTTGCCCTGGGCTGATAGATGAAGGGCTTTCAGCCTAAGGCTGCGCCCGCTAAATTCTCATTTATAAAAGAAATATCATTATGAACTTAGCTAAATATTCACTGGACAATACAAAGATTATCTACTTCTTCCTCGCAGTGCTGCTCCTGGGCGGTATACTGTCCTTCGGCCGGTTGGGAAAGAAGGAAGATGCACCGTTCGTCATCAAGTCCGCCGTCATCATGACGCGCTATCCGGGTGCGGAGCCTGCAGAAGTGGAACGGCTCATCACGGAACCCATCTCCCGCGAAATACAGTCGATGAGCGGGGTGTACAAGATAAAGTCGGAGTCGCAGTACGGCCTGTCGAAGATCACCTTCGAACTGCAACCCTCGCTCTCGGCCGATGTCATCCCGCAAAAGTGGGACGAACTGCGGCGGAAAGTACTCAACATTCAGCCGCAGCTGCCGGCGGGCGCCTCCGTGCCCACGGTTTCGGATGACTTCGGCGACGTATTCGGCATCTACTACGGCCTCGTCGGCGACGAAGGTTTCTCGTACGAAGAGATGCGCAACTGGGCCGAACGTATCAAGACGCAAGTCATCACAGCCCCGGGCGTGATGAAGGTTGCCCTCTTCGGCACGCAGACGGAGGTGGTCAACATCTTCATCTCCGTCAACAAACTGGCAGGAATGGGCATCGACCCCAAGCAGCTGGCCAGCCTGTTGCAGTCGCAAAACCAAATCATCAACACAGGTGAGATCAGCGCCGGCGAGCAACAACTGCGCATCATGGCCAACGGCACCTACACCACCGTCGACGACATCCGTCGCCAAGTCATCACCACCTCCGGCGGACAAGTCAGGTTAGGCGACATTGCCGTCATCGAGAAAGGCTATATGGACCCGCCTGCCAACATCATGCACGTCAACGGACGGCCCGCCATCGGCATCGGCGTATCTACCGACCCGACGAAGGACGTTGTGAAGACCGGCGAACTGGTAGACCAAAAACTGGCCGAGCTCCTCCCCCTCATCCCCGTGGGCCTGGAACTGGAAAGCCTCTACCCCGAAAACGTCATTGCCCGCGAGGCAAACAACGGATTCATCATCAACCTGGTGGAGTCCATCCTGATTGTCATCGTCATCATCATGCTGGTGATGGGCATGCGGGCAGGTGTGCTCATCGGCTCATCGCTTGTCTTCTCCATCGGAGGCACGCTGCTCATCATGTCCCTACTGGGCGTGGGGCTGAACCGCACGTCGCTGGCAGGCTTCATCATCGCCATGGGGATGCTGGTGGACAATGCCATCGTGGTGACGGACAATGCGCAGATTGCCATTGCCCGCGGTGTGAGCCGCCGACGGGCTTTGATAGACGGTGCCACCGGTCCGCAATGGGGGCTGCTGGGAGCAACATTTATTGCCATCTGCTCCTTTCTGCCCTTGTATCTGGCACCATCGGCGGTGGCCGAAATCGTGAAACCGCTGTTCGTGGTGCTCGCCATCTCGCTGGGAATGAGCTGGGTACTGGCGCTGACGCAGACCACTACGTTCGGTAACTTCATCCTGAAAGCCAAGCCGGCCGATACTGGTAGCGATCCGTACGATAAGCCTTTCTACCACCGCTTCGCTTCCATCCTCTCCGGGCTGATACGGCGGAAGGCACTGACGCTGACCGTTGTCTTCGGCCTCTTCGTCGTCTCGCTCATCGTCATGGGGCTGATGCCGCAGAACTTTTTCCCCTCACTGGACAAACCGTATTTCCGTGCAGATGTGTTCTATCCCGACGGTTACAGCATCCGCCAGGTAGAACGCGAGATGAAGAAAGTGGAAGCGCACCTGCTGGCACAACCGGAAGTCCGGCGCGTCTCCGTCACCTTCGGCAGTACGCCCCTGCGATACTATCTGGCCTCCACCTCCGTAGGTCCCAAGCCCAACTTCGCCAATATCCTGGTGGAGCTGACCGACAGCAAATACACCAAAGAGTACGAAGAAGCGCTGGATGCCTACATGAAGGCAAACTATCCCGACGCCATCACCCGCACCACACTCTTCAAGCTCTCTCCCGCCGTGGATGCCGCCATCGAAATCGGCTTCATCGGGGGCAATGTAGATACGCTGGTGATGCTGACCGATCGTGCGCTGGACATCATGCACCGCGACCCGGAGCTGATCAACGTGCGCAACTCGTGGGGCAACAAGATACCCACATGGCGACCCATCTACAGTCCCGAACGTGCCCAGCCGCTGGGTGTTTCCCGCCAAAGCATGGCGCAAAGCATCCAGATAGGGACAAGCGGCATGACGCTGGGCGAATATCGCCAGGGTGACCAAGTGCTGCCCATCCTGCTGAAGGACAACACCATCGACTCGTTGCGCATCAACGATCTGCGTACGCTCCCCGTCTTCGGCACCGCGCAGGAGACGACAACGCTGGAGCAGGTCGTCTCGCAATTCGACTTCCAGTACCGCTTCTCCAACGTGAAGGATTACAACCGGCAGATGGTGATGATGGCGCAAGCCGACCCGCGCCGCGGAGTGAACGCCATTGCCGCCTTCAACCGTGTGTGGAAGCAAGTGCAAGAGGAAATTCCCGTACCCGAGGGCTACACCATGAAGTACTTTGGCGAACAGGAAAGCCAGGCGGAAAGCAATGCCGCCCTTGCCGCCAACCTTCCGCTGACGTTCTTCCTGATGTTCGTCACGTTGCTGTTCCTGTTCCGCACATATCGCAAGCCGGTGGTCATCCTGCTGATGTTGCCGCTTATCTTTATCGGCATCGTGCTGGGGCTATTGCTACTGGGCAAGTCGTTCGACTTCTTCTCCATCCTCGGCCTGCTGGGACTGATCGGTATGAACATCAAGAACGCCATCGTGTTGGTAGAGCAGATCGACACGGAAACCAAAGCCGGACGGGCACCACTGGATGCAGTCATTTCGGCCACAACGAGCCGCATCGTACCCGTAGCGATGGCATCGGGCACCACCATTCTGGGTATGCTACCACTGCTGTTCGACGCCATGTTCGGCGGAATGGCGGCAACGATTATGGGCGGACTGCTGGTTGCTTCAGCGCTGACGCTGTTCGTACTGCCGGTGGCCTACTGCGCTATACATAAGATTAAAGGATGAAGGGGAATTTAGGGACGTATCGCCCCGGCAAGATACCCTTTCGGTGAATAGCACAGACTAAGGCTGAAAGCCTTTAATCTTATAGCCCAGGGCAACGCCCTGGGTTAAAGAACGTCCCATAATTTACGCCCTGAAAGGGCATAAGATGATATAAGCTTTTGCCCTTACAGGGCGCAAAGTTAGATGAATGACATGCATACCCAGGGCGTTGCCCTGGGCTATAAGATTAAAGGCTTTCAGCCTTAAGTTACTCCGCGTTCGTCCGCTTTGTCCGTACCGTCCGCGTATCTGTCCCCTAAATTATCATTTACCAAAACAAATAAATACATATCATGATGAGAAAGATTTTATTCATAGCACTCTTTTGCTGCCTCGGCCTGAGCGCCGGAGCACAGCAATACCTCAGCCCCGACGCCTATCGCGCCAAAGTGGAGGCATACAGCCAAGTTCTGAAACAGCAACACCTGAAAACATTTGCCAGCACCCAGGCCCGCAAGATAGCCACCACCGGCTTCCTGCCCAAGATTGACATCACCGCCGAAGGCACTGCCAACCTCAACCACCTGGACCAGTGGAACAGCCCCACCGGGGACTACCGCCCCTACACCTACCAAGCCCTTGCCACCCTGACGCAGCCCCTCTACACCGGCGGCTCGCTCATCGCCCAAAAGAAACTGGCCCAAGCCGACGAGGAACTGGACAAGCTGACCACCGAGCTCACCCTCGACCAAATACATTATCAAAGCGATGCCCTCTACTGGAACGCCTCCGCCGCCCGTGCCAGCCTTCAGGCTACCGCTGCCTTCCTCTCCATCGTCCAGCGCCAGTACGACCTTATTCAGGACCGCTTCAACGACGGCGCCATCAGCCGCACCGATCTGCTGATGATTTCCACCCGCCGCAAGGAGGCCGAACTGCAATACATTAAAGCCCGCCAGGCTCACACCCTCGCCCTTCAGCAACTCAACATTCTGATGGGTGCAGCGCCCAATACTCCGATAGACAGCCTGTCCGGGATTGACACCCCCATCGCCCCCGTCCATCTCCTCTCCCTCGATGAGGTCCTCCCCCGCCGTGCCGAGTATGCCAGCACTTCCGTCAACATAGCCCGCAGCCGGGCACAGCGCCTTGCCGCCCTCAGCCGTTACAACCCGCAAGTCAGCATGTTCCTTGCCACCGGCTGGGACACGGGCATCGCCTACATGGGACAGGACGTGCCCCATACACCCGTTGCCGGCATCAACGTCAGCATCCCCATCTTCCGCTGGGGTGCACGCTTCAAGACCAGCCGCCAGCAACAAGCATACATCGGCATGCAGAAGTTGCAGCAAAGCCTTGTCACCGATAACATCCTCGAGGAACTCTCCGCAGCCACCACCAAGCTCACGGAGACGGAACAGCAAGTCCGCACCGCCAGCGACAACATGGCCCTCGCCGACGAAAACCTCGACCTCGTCACCTTCTCCTACAACGAAGGCCGTTCCAGCATGGCTGATGTGCTGTCTGCACAACTTTCGTGGACACAAGCGCATACCAACCTTATCAATGCCTATCTGGCGGAGAAGATGGCGGTGGCGGAATACAAGAAGGTTGTTAGTGAATAAAAAGGATACGCGAACGACGCGGATTGAGACGGAGGAACGCAGACATATAAAAATTAGGCACGGATTACACGGATTACACAGCCTTAGTCAATCTAATTCCGTGAAATCCGTGTAATCCGTGCCTGAAAAGCATTCCGCGTCCGTCCGCCTCAATCCGCGTCGTCCGCGTATCTATATCCTTATCCCAGGAACGAAATCAGCACGCCCGCCGCAACAGCCGAACCGATTACGCCGGAGATATTACTGGACATACAGTAGTTCAATACATGGTTCTTCGGGTCGTACTTCGTAGCAATATCGTTGCACACACGGCTCGCCATAGGCACCGCGCTCAATCCCGTCGCACCAATCAGCGGATTGATCTTCTTCTTGCTGAATACATTGAACAGCTTCACAAAGAAGATACCACCCGTAATGGAAAGTGCAAACGCCAGGAATCCACCCACCACAATACCGATCGTCGTCCAGTTGAGGAACGCCTCGCTCGTCATCGTAGCACCGACACTCAGTCCCAAGAAGATGGTAGCCGCATTCATTATGCTGTTGGCTGCCGCATCGAACAGACGGCTCGTATCCGCACCGATTTCCTTAATCAGGTTACCGAACATCAACATACCAATCAAAGGTACGGCCGTAGGAACAAACAGAGCAACAATCGTAGTTACTGCAATCGGGAAGATAATCTTCAGTACGCGCAGATTCTTGATTTCCGTCTTAGAAGGATAGAGCTTTTCCTGCTCCTTCATGTTAATCATCAACTCCTTCTTAGAGCAGAACAGTTTCACCACCATCGGTATAATCACCGGCACCAGTGCCATGTACGAGTATGCCGCAATGGCAATCGGACCCAGCAAATGGGGAGCCAGCTTAATCGTAGTGAAGATAGCCGTCGGGCCGTCGGCACCACCAATGATGCCCAGCGCACCTGCCTCCTGCGGCGTAAAACCTATCATCACCGCACACAGCAATACTGTAAATATACCCAACTGTGCAGCCGCACCGAATATCGAAAGCCGCAAGTTACGCAGCATCGGTCCGAAGTCCGTCAGCGCACCCACACCCATGAAGATGATAGGCGGCAGGAAGCCAGTCTTAATCAGCATATAATAGATGAAGTTCATCAGGCCGAGGTCGTGCGCAATCTCGTGCAGCGGCATCTCCCAGATGTTCTTCGCTATCCCGTTCACCAATACCATTCCGTTCTCGTCCGCCTGAATCACACCCATGTCACCGCCGGGGAAGTTGGCAATGAGCACACCGAAAGCGATGGGCACCAACAACAGCGGTTCGTAGTGCTTCTTGATGCCTAAATAAAGCAGGACGAAAGCAATGGCATACATCACGAGGAATGACGGGTCGGCAATGATATTGCTGAATGCCGTCATATCATAAAGTCTTGCAAATATATCTTCCATTATCCAATCTTCATTAATACATCATCTTCAGAAACAGAGTCGCCCGAATTGACGCAGATGGCCGTCACCGTTCCGTCAAAGTCGGCACGGATGGCATTGTACGTCTTCATGGCTTCGATATAGCAGAGGAGGTCGCCCTTCTTCACTTTGTCGCCCACCTTCACCGGAGTCTCCTGGGCATTCTTCGTCAGGAAGAACTTGCCTTCGAGCGGAGCAGGTACATCTTGTCCTTTACCGACGGGAGCAGAAATCTTTTCAGTGGCCGAAGCTGGCAGGTCAATGTCACCGTAAGCCACCGTCACGCGGTAAGCCTGGCCGTCCACTTGTACAGTAAGCGTCTTTGGTTTGGCATCGTCTTCGGGAGTTTTGTCACGCTCTTTGCGCTTCTTCTCCACATCTTCCAGGAAGTCTTGCTTGGCCTTGCCACTCTTATAAGCCTCGTATTGTGCCGGATGCATGGCGTATTCGAAGAGTTCTTCGTCGTCCTCGCCCAGTTCCCATTTATTCTCCTTCATCAGCTTGCGATACTTGTCCAATGCATCGGGATAGTTATCCTGCGGGTTGCCGGTAAAGAATTTGCGTCCTTCACGGTCAGCTTTCTCAATGATTTCGGGAGCCAGCTCGCCCGGCAGTTTGCCTGCCTTGCCCAGCAGCATATCCCAGATATCGTCGGCTATCATGCCCCAACGCTCCTTGCCCTTCTCCAATGCCATCACGTTCATCATGGAGAGGTTCTTGACGTACTGGCTGAACGGAGTTACCAACGGAGGATAACCGACGCGCGGCCATACATAAGCCACTTCGTTGAAGAGCTTGATAAGCAGCTGGTCCTGCGTCATGAACGGCAGGTTGCGTTTTGCCTTATACTTATTGATAGATTCCAGGTTGGATTCCAGATCCGCCATCAAACTACCCATCATACCGCCCGGCAGTCCGGGACCGATCAGCAAGGAGTTCATCAAGCGGTTCTTCGGACTGATGTACAAACCGAGGAAGTCGTCCATAAATTCCTGAATGAGGGAGCGTACCTTCATGTATGCCTCCATGTTGATTTCAGGAACCTGGAAGCCGGCATCTTTCAGCATGGCCTGCACGCTGAGCAAGTCGGCATGTCCTGTACCCCATGACAGCGGTTCCATACCTACGTCAATGTAGTCGCAACCGGCCTCGCAAACTTCGAGGATGCTCGCCATGTTGAAACCGGGACCTGCATGGCTGTGATACTGTACCGGGATTTCGGGATGTGCAGCCTTGATATTGGCAACAATCTTACCCAGTGATACCGGACGTCCGATACCTGCCATATCTTTGATACAGATTTCGTCGGCACCCGCTTTGATCAGTTTCAATGCCATGTCGGTATAATACTCTACCGTATGGATAGGCGAATGGGTAATACAAAGCGAACATTGTGAAATCATTCCGGCATCCTTGGCGTAGCCGATAGACGGAATGATATTACGGACATCATTCAATCCGCAGAATGTACGCGTGATGTCCGTACCTTGTGCCTTCTTTACTTTATAAAACAACTTGCGCACGTCGGCGGGTACGGGGCTCATGCGGAGTCCGTTCAAGGCACGGTCCAGCATGTGAGTCTGAATACCGGCTTCGTGGAATGGTTTCGTCCACTCGCGTACGGCTTTATTCGGATTTTCCCCAAACAACAGATTTACCTGTTCAAAACCTCCGCCATTGGTTTCCACACGTGCAAAACAACCCATCTCAATGATGGCGGGAGCTACCTTTACCAGCTGGTCTACACGAGGTACATATTTTCCGGCACTCTGCCACATGTCCCTGAATACCAGGCTGAACTTAATTTCTTTTTTCATACTAAATTATTCGGTGTGTTTTTATATAAGATTATTATTTCAGATTTTCTCTACCTTAGCTACCTTGCCTTTACCTTGTGTCACCACAGTTACGGCAGCACTGATAGCCGCCAATATATTTCCGGGAATTGCTGCCGGACCACTTGCCGCCTTGGCAGGTACCACCTCTTCGGGTGCATATTTGTTCACAAGTGCAATGAGACCTTTTCCTAAGTAGATAACAATCAGCAGGATAGCGAAGACTGTAGCCATACCTACTACCATCAGCAGAAGTGCTGTATTCAAGTTTTCCATATTAATAATTTATTAGTTATTTAGCCCGATTTACGAAAAATCGCTCGAAATTAGCGATAATCCATAAAAGAAAGGTAGAAAAATATAATAAAATATGCTAAAATTAAAAGTTCCCGCGCCGCAGGGAAAGCAGCACGGGAACAATTATCACAAAGATGTGTCAAGATACAGAAACCTGCTGAAACAAGGATGATTAGCCCAGCGGATTTTCACTTTGGTCGCCGTCGCTGCCGCCGGGATTGTCGCTGTCATCATTGCCAATAGAACCGGCACTTTTACCCCACTCTTCCCAAACAGGAAGAAAAGACGTATATTCTTTATTTATTTTAAACGACGGGATAGTCGGGAAGGTTCGCGGCGCATGTCCCAAAGGTCGGCAATATAAACAACTTCGTCTTCTACATAAAAGATTAGCTTACTATGTTTACTTACTATCAACCCTCGATACAATTTAATCCGATCTTTCAGTAGAAGCTCTTGATGTGCCAATTCCGGGTTTATAGTTATACGAGACTCCCATTTGGCTATATCTTGTTCAAATTCCTCAGCAGCCTTCCTGCCAAACTCACGAAAGATATAACGCACGGTATTTTCCCATTCACGTAATGCACAAGGTGACCATTCTACTCTCATAAGCCGGCAATGAATTGCTTCATCCTTTGATGTGCTATCTCAGCAGGTATTCCTTCTCCTGCCGCAAATTCGGCCTCAGCCTCATCAATCCGAGTATTCAGTTCTTCCATGCTATAAGGAGCAAGTCTTTCGGCTTTCTCCATTTCCTTACGCACAGCACGGTGATAAGCACGACGTACAGACTTCAATACCTCCATACTATTAGTAGCCAATATCTCACGCGCCAATTCATTCCGGCATGCATCCAGTTCTATAGCTTTCATAATCAATACATATTTATCGTTGCAAAAGCAAAGATAGTGTTTTCTCCTTACATCTAATAACAAGAGCGCAAAGTATTTTGTCCTTTGCGCTCTCCTTATACTATTTTAAAATATGAAATCAGAACTCACTCGTAAAGTGGAACTTAATATGCTTGAAGTCCATCTGTGCCATCTGCAACACATACCCGCTATCGGCCAGAAATACGTCCCTACCCTCGCGATCCTTCGCCATATACTGGTACTTGCGTTTCTTGAACGCTTCCAGTTCTTCCGCGTCATCGCTCTCTATCCAGCAAGCCTTGTACAGACTAAGCGGCTCCCAGCGGCACTTGGCGCTGTATTCATTCTCCAAGCGATACTGAATGACCTCGAACTGCAACTGCCCTACCGTACCGATAATCTTGCGGCCGTTGAACTGATTGACGAACAACTGCGCCACACCTTCGTCCATTAACTGGTCGATACCCTTGGCAAGCTGTTTTTGCTTCATCGGGTCGGCATTCTCGATGTACTTGAACATCTCGGGCGAGAAGCTGGGCAGACCGCGGAAATGAAGCATCTCACCCTCGGTCAGCGTATCTCCAATCTTGAACGTACCGTTATCCGGCAAACCGATAATATCTCCCGCCCATGCCTCATCGATGGTTGTTTTGCGTTGCGCCATAAACTGCGTGGGCGAAGAGAAACGCATCGTCTTGCCATGACGCACATGCAGATAGGGAGCATTGCGCGTAAACTTACCCGAGCATATCTTGCAGAATGCGATACAGGAACGGTGATTCGGATCGATATTGGCGGTTATCTTAAAGATGAATCCGGTGAATTTAGGTTCTTCCGGTTCCACCTCACGTTCTTCCGCCTTCACGGGACGGGGACTGGGAGCAATCTCCACAAAGCAGTCCAGCAACTCCTGCACGCCGAAGTTATTCAGTGCCGAACCGAAGAATACGGGAGCAAGGTCACCTTTCAGGTATTCTGCCTTGTCAAATTCAGGATAAACGCCGTCTATCAGTTCCAGTTCGCCGCGCAACTTGTCGGCCAACTGTGCACCGATCTGTGCATCCAGTTCTTCGGTATTGATATCTACTTCCACTTTCTCGGTCACCACCTGCTTGGAAGGCTGGAAGAGGTTCAGATTATGCTCGTAAATGTTATAAACTCCCTTAAAGCGGATACCGCTCTCGATAGGCCACGTCAACGGACGGACGTGAATGGAGAGTTCTTCTTCCAATTCGTCCAGCAAGTCGAAAGGGTCTTTGGCTTCGCGGTCCATCTTATTGACGAAGATTATTACCGGCGTGTTGCGCATACGGCAGACTTCCATCAGCTTGCGGGTCTGGGTTTCCACACCTTTGGCACCATCCACCACGATGATAACGCTATCTACAGCAGTCAGCGTGCGGTAGGTATCTTCGGCAAAATCCTGGTGACCGGGAGTATCGAGGATGTTAATCTTGTAGTCGTGATAGTCGAACTCCATCACCGAAGTGGTTACGGAGATACCACGCTGCTTTTCGATATCCATCCAGTCGGACGTTGCTGTCTTCTTTATCTTATTACTCTTCACGGCACCTGCCACCTGAATCTGTCCACCGAAAAGCAACAGCTTTTCAGTCAATGACGTTTTACCGGCATCCGGGTGCGCAATAATCGCAAAGGTTCGTCTTCTTTCTATTTCGTTGTTATTGGCCATATAGTTATTATTTCTCTAACTGTTCAATACATGCCTTCAAGCTACTTTCCCAGTGAGGAATTTCAATGCTGAAGGTCTTCTTTATCTTCGTTTTATCCAATACCGAATAATGTGGTCGCGGAGCCTTAGCAGGGAACTCGTCCGTATGCAGCGGGCTTACCTTGCAAGTAGTAATTCCTGCCATGCGATGAATTGCCAAGGTAAAATCGTACCAGGAACAAACGCCTTCATCACTGAAGTGATAAACACCGGGAACAATCCCCTTATCAATCGCCGCAAAGATGGCACGCGCCAGGTCATTAGCATAGGTCGGCGTACCAATCTGGTCGAAGACAACGCCCAGCGTTTCACGCTCACGCCCCAGACGCAGCATCGTCTTTACAAAATTGTTTCCATAAATGGAGTATAGCCACGCCGTACGTATAATCATAGCACGACTGCACTTCTCCATCACCGCCTGTTCACCGGCCAACTTAGTAGTTCCATAAACCGAATTGGGACAAGGAGTCATATCTTCAGTATAAGGAATATGCCCCGTTCCATCGAATACATAGTCGGTAGACACCTGTATCAATGCAGCCCCGCAAGCCTCGGCCGCAGCAGCCAGATAGCCCGGAGCAATATGATTCAGCTTGTCGCAGAGTTCGGGATTATCTTCCGCCTTATCCACAGCCGTATATGCAGCACAGTTCACGATGATATCAATCTGATTATCCCGTACAAACTGGTTCACAGCCTGTTCGTCGCAAATATCCAATTCCTGTACGTCAGTGAAAAAATAAGAGTGCCGGGGATTCTCTTTCGACAGCACTTGCATCTCATTGCCAAGTTGACCATTGGCACCGGTTATTAAAATATTCATTTAAAAAGTTACACTTATAATATTGATGTTACGATGAACAATTCTTCCTTAATCCAGCTCCAGTTCGCCACGCTTCTCCTTGTCATAGTAATTGGCAAGCAACGAAATGAAACTGCTGATGACCTCTATCGCCTTTGCCGTGCCCTGACTGATTTCTTTCTTCTGCAGGCGCAACAGCAGCACCCCATAGAGTGCCTCAAAACACGTGTCGAGTTCGGACTCTTCCCGCTGGCCGTTTTTCTGGCGCAACTCCACGATAAAAGGCAACGCCTTGAAGTAAGCCGCATTATAAAACGGATATTTCGTGGAAGCCAGCAACTCTCCATGCAGCTCCGTCAGGTTCTGAATAACATTCCGGTTGATTTGCAGATGTCCCTTCTCCGTGACACCCTCGGCACGCATCATGTCGGCAAGGTTTCCATACCACTCTTCCAGTGCCGGACGCTCCTCTGCGGGATAACGCGCAATGATATTCCGCCCTATCCGGTCTATATCACAGCCATTGGCACGCAGCAAGTCTTCCACCTGCCACATATATATAAGGTATTCGGCTATATTCTTCTCCTTCAATTCTTGTGCTATCTTCATACCGCGAACTATCAACTATCATTTATCAACTATCACCTAATACAGTGATTCGCCCATCAGCGTGAACACCAATCCAAGTGCGGACACCACCATGACAATGCTTCCGATAATACGGTTCAATATCCAGATACCACGCAAGTTGAACTGCGTACGGACCTTATTAACAAAGAAAGTAATGCCAAACCACCAAGCCAAAGCGCCCAGCGCAATGGCCAAATATCCGGTAACGGCCTCGAATACCAACACCCCTTCACTGACAAAAGCAAAGCGGGCAAAAAGACCTACGAATAAGAAAATAACAAGCGGATTGGAAAGTGTGACGGCGAACGCCGTGATGAAGTTATGGAAATAAGACCCTTTATTCGTGGACACGGGCCGAATGGACTGTACGGGATTGCTGCGGAAAGTATAAATACCGAATGCCAGCAACAAGATGCTTCCGAAAAGCTGTAGATAGAATATGTTCTTGTTGACATAATCAAATACGAAACTCATCCCATATCCTGTCAACAAAGCGTATGCAATATCGCTCAGCGAAGCTCCTATCCCAGTTACGAAACCATACCAGCGCCCTTTATTCAAGGTACGTTGAATGCATAATACACCTACGGGACCCAACGGCGCGGACACAATGACGCCGATAATGAACCCTTTCCACAATATGTCAAATATGGTCTCTATCTGAATCATGGCTGCAAATATCGTACTTTTTTATGAGACGAACGAATTGTGTTAACGTTTTTTCGACCGAAAAGGATTTTAAAAAGCAAAGATTATCCTTTTTACATATTATTCCGTATATTTACCTCCGAACTTAACAGTATTGCAAAAATGAGATTATTTAAAGCCCCCATCACTCTCGTTTCTGCTGCTGCTTTCTTATTGGCAGCTTGCGGAACACCCAAAGAACTCAGTATGATACCATACCCGCAGTTCGAGAAAACAACCTCTAAAACAGTCAAACTTCCGTCTACGATTACCTTCTCGGCCAATCTGCCGCAATCGGACATGGACGATCTGCTGGCCTATCTGCCCGGCTATTCCATCCCCATGAAGCTGAGCAATGAAACGCCTTTCGTGAGCATAGAAGTCTCCGAACGATCGGACAGTCCCGCCTCCCCTGAAGGCTACAAACTGGAAATCAGCAAGAGAGGAGTAAACATCCAGGCCAAGTCGGCCACCGGTGCCTTCTACGGCCTGCAAACATTGGCACAACTCGCCCGTAACGGCAAGGAACTGCCTGTAACCGTCATCGAGGACGAGCCCCGTTTCCCCTATCGGGGCCTCCACCTGGACGTATCCCGGCATTTCTTCGACAAAGAGCACATCAAGAAACAGCTCGACCTGATAGCTACTTACAAAATCAACCGCCTGCACTGGCACCTGACCGACGGAGCCGGATGGCGGCTGGAAATCCCCGGCTATCCCCGCCTGACGGAATTCGCCGCCTGGCGCAAGGCTGCCAATCTGCAAGACTGGGGAAAATACGACCACCACTTCTGCGAGAAAGGTGAAGAAGGAGCCTATGGAGGCTACTACACAGAAGCCGACGTACGCGAAGTAGTGGAATACGCCCGCCTGCGGCATATCACGGTCATCCCCGAAATAGAGATGCCGGGACATTCCGGTGAAGTGCTGGCCGCCTATCCGCAACTGTCCTGCACGGGAGAGCCTTACACATCGGGCGAGGTATGCATCGGCAACGAAGAGACCTTCAAGTTCTTCGAAGACGTGCTGGACGAAGTGATACGCCTCTTCCCCTCCCACTACATTCACATCGGCGGAGACGAAGCCAGCAGACGCCACTGGAAAGCATGTCCCAAGTGCCAGAAGCGTATGAAAGACGAAGGTCTGAAAGATGAAAGCGAACTGCAAAGCTACATGATAACCCGCATCGAAAAGTACCTCAACTCCAAAGGACGCGACATCATCGGCTGGGACGAGATACTGGACGGCGGCCTTGCCCCCAACGCCACCGTCATGTCATGGCGTGGAACGGAAGGCGGCATTTCTGCTGCACACATGGGCCACTATGCCATCATGACCCCGGAAAGCTATTGTTATCTGGACCACTATCAAGACGACCCTGAAACCCAGCCTCTTGCCTTCGGTGCCTGTGTCTCCCTCGGACAAACGTATTCCTACGACCCCGCCCCCGATTCATTGGGCACTGACATCACCAAATATATATTAGGTGTACAAGGCAACGTCTGGGCAGAATACATCCCCACCGCCCAACATGCGGAATACATGATATATCCGCGCATCATCGCCTTGGCAGAAGTGGGCTGGACTCCCCAAAGAAACCGTCAGCCGGAAAACTTCAAACGACGCATCAACAACGAAATCCGCCATATCAAGACGAAAGGCTATCACCCGTTCACCCTGTCGGAACAAGTCCAAAGCAGCCAGACGGTGGATTATGCAAAGAAAAGAATCATGCTGTCACTCACTTCTGAGAAATATCCCATCGACATTCGTTATACAATGGACGGTTCGGAACCTACTGCCTCGTCCAAGCTTTACAAAAAGCCGTTCATCGTCAAAGACTCCCTCTTGCTGACTGCCCGCCTTTTTGACGGCGCCACCCCGCTCGGCAAGAGCCTCCACCTGCGTACCGACTATCACAAGGGTATAGGAAAGCAGATAACCTATGCCAAGGACGGAGGATATTACCAGCACAAAGAAGTCTATAAAGGCGGTGGAGACACTGGTCTGCTCGACGGACTTCGTGGCGGAAAAAGTTACATGGACGGACGTTGGCAGGGCTTCTGTCCCAACGACTTGGATGCAACGATAGATCTGGGCAAGGTCACCTCCATCCACCGCGTTGTGGCAAACTTCATGCAAATCCGTACTCCACAAGTATTCCTACCTGCCAAGGTAGAGGTATGGGCATCGACAGACGGCAAAGATTTCACCTTATTGGGCAGTGATCTCTGCAGTGAAGAAGAAGCCGGGAAAGACGTCATTTTCCGCGATTTCGGCTGGATTGGAACACCGGTCCAAGCACGCTACGTGCGTTTCCATGCCATACAAGGGAAGAAACAATTCCTGTTCGTAGATGAAGTTGTGATACAGTAAACGCTTATTCGTTTCACTACAGTGTAAAATTCGTCCCCCTATACGGTTTCTTTCGTACCACTGCAGTGGTACGAAAGAAACCG